>ERZ860023.122-NODE-122-length-50579-cov-2.629562_pt1 | contig 50579 bp, 41 predicted proteins | sample MGYA00509983_ERZ860023 | MGnify/ENA primary metagenome ERZ860023 (study PRJEB30046, sample SAMN00715180) | human gut metagenome | study: EMG produced TPA metagenomics assembly of the A metagenome-wide association study of gut microbiota in type 2...
CGGTACGCACGGTGGTGTGAGAGGACGGCGGTTAGTCACCGCCTCCTACTCGATTGTCAGATCTGTTGGAAATTAAAAATGAAATTCGCTCATTTCCGTACGATTGTTGTAGGCTTCTACGATACCGTGGATCTTTTCGGTGGTAGCCATGACATTGGACAGAGAAGCGTCATGGTTCATAAAGTCGATCAGGGAAGCAATGAACTTGCTCATATCGGCTTCCACGAAATAAGGTCTGGTGTAGATCTCAGGCGGTAGATAGGTAAGATTCGTAGTAATGACCTTATCGATATCACCATGCTCGTAAGCAGAGTCGAAATTCTTCAGACCGTCGGTGAACAAGCCGAAAGTACAGCAGATATATACGCGTCTGGCTTTCATGGCCTTTAACTGTTTTGCAGTATCCAGCATACTTCCACCGGAGGAGATCATGTCATCGATGATGATGATATCCTTACCTTCAATATTGTCACCTAAGAATTCGTGAGCCACGATAGGGTTCTTACCGTTGACGATGGTGGAATAGTCACGTCTCTTGTAGAACATACCGGTATCGACACCCAGAACGCTGGCAAAATAAATGGCACGATCCAGAGCTCCTTCATCCGGGCTGATGACTAACAGGTGATCTTTGTCTACAATCATATCATCTTCGGAATTTAACAAGGACTTGATGAACTGGTAAGGGGTGGTAAAATTATCAAATCCGTTCAGCGGAGTGGAGTTCTGTACTCTGGGATCATGGGCATCAAAAGTGATGAAGTTATCAATTCCCATATCCCGTAACTCTTCCAGTGCATAAGCACAGTCCAGGGATTCTCTGCCGCTGCGGCGATGCTGTCTGCCTTCATAGAGGAAAGGCATGATGACGTTGATACGTCTGGCCTTGCCGTTGCAGGCGGCGATGACACGCTTCAGATCCTGATAGTGGTCATCAGGAGACATGTGGTTGGTATAGCCGTTCATGTTGTAAGTAATACTATGATTGCATACATCGGTGAGAATGAACAGATCCTTACCGCGGATGGTCTCGCTGATCTGCGCTTTGGCTTCACCGCTTCCGAAACGGGGCACATCCACGTCTACGAGATAGTTGCTCTCGATATAGCCGTGAAAGGCAGGATCGTTTTTCACTTTGTCATTATGGATACTCTTACGGAATTCTACCATGTAGTCATTGATGCGGCGTCCCATTTTTTCTGCGGAAGGCAGAGCGATGATCTTCAAAGGAGCCACGGGCATGGCATTTTCCAGTTCGTGTAAATTAGGCATGATGTCCCTCCTGGACGGGCTTTATTATTCGTAAAAATATGCAGAGCTTCATTCGCAAAAGCGCATCTTCGATGCTTAATTTTTGCGGAACTATTCTGAATATAACAATTAATTTATAACATTATGCTAGTGACACGTCAAGGAATTTCTTGTACAATGGATAGGAGAAAGATGGTTAGGTGAATTAGAATGAAGAAAAAAGAACATATTGTAAAAACAGTAAAGCCGGGAAGCATCGCGGAGGAACTGGAGATCGCTCCCGGAGATAAAGTACTGGCCATAGATAATACAGAGATCGAAGACATTTTTGATTATCAGTTTCTGACACAGGATACTTATATTGAGATGCTGGTAGAGAAGCCGGACGGAGAGCAGTGGCTCTTAGAGATCGACAAGGAATTTGATGAGGATATGGGCATCGAATTTGAGAACGGTCTGATGGACGAATACCGTCATTGCCATAACAAATGCATTTTCTGCTTTATCGATCAGATGCCGAAGGGCATGCGTGATACTCTTTATTTTAAGGATGATGATTCCCGATTATCCTTTTTGCAGGGAAATTATGTGACGCTGACCAATATGTCGGATCATGATATTGACCGGATCTGCAGATACCATTTATCTCCGATCAATATCTCCTTCCAGACCATGAATCCGGAACTGCGCTGCAAAATGCTGAACAACCGTTTTGCGGGGGATGCCCTGAAAAAGGTGGACATCCTCAATGCCGCCGGAATCCGTATGAATGGACAAATCGTGCTCTGCAAGGGCGTAAACGATGGCAAGGAACTGGAATACAGCATCCGGAAGCTGATGGAATATCTGCCAAATGTGGAAAGTGTCTCAGTGGTGCCGGTAGGATTATCCAGGTACCGGGAGGGGTTATATCCGTTAGAGCCGTTTAATGCGCAGGATGCCGGTGAGATCATTGATCTGATCGAGAAATACCAGAAGATCTGCATGGAAAAATATGGGACACACTTTATCCAGGCCAGTGATGAATGGTACATTCTGGCGGGCAGAGAGGTGCCGGAAGAGGAACGTTACGACGGATATCTGCAGTTGGAGAACGGTGTTGGAATGATCCGCCTGCTATTGGATGAATTCCACGACGGACTGAAGAGGCGTACCGCAGAAAAGGAAGCGGGAAAAAAGCCATCCTGGGAAGGCACCAGAGAGATATCTCTGGCTACGGGAAGACTGGCGTTTCCTTATTTAAAGAAGATGGCGGAAGAAATGATGTCGGAATACCCTGGCCTGCAGATACATGTCTATGAGGTCATCAATGAATTTTTCGGAGAGCTGATCACGGTGTCCGGACTTCTGACGGGACAGGATATCGTAAAGCAGTTAAAGGACAAAAATCTGGGAGAAGCATTGTATCTTCCCCGGAATGTACTCAGAAGCGGAGCGGATCTGTTCCTGGATGATTATACGCTGGCAGACGTGGAGGGGGCTTTACAAGTGCCCGTGAATATTGTAAAATCAAGCGGATATGATCTTGTGGATGCCCTGCTTGGAGAAGATGCATCTGAATAGATTTTAAGATGGTAAATAAGAAACGGAGGAAATTATGGCAAAGAGAAAAACCAAGCCCATCGTTGCGGTGGTGGGACGCCCGAATGTCGGTAAGTCCACCCTGTTCAATGCACTGGCTGGCGAAAATATATCTATTGTGAAAGATACACCCGGTATTACCAGAGACCGTATCTATGCTGATATCCACTGGCTGGATATGACATTTACCCTGATCGACACCGGAGGTATCGAGCCGGACAGCAAGGACGTGATCCTGTCCCAGATGCGGGAACAGGCAGAGATCGCTATGGAGACTGCAGACGTGATCATTTTCCTGGTGGATGTAAAGCAGGGACTGGTGGACGCTGATTCTAAGGTGGCGGACATGCTGCGCCGTTCCCACAAGCCCGTGGTACTGGTGGTCAATAAGGTGGACAGCTTCCAGAAGTATATGGCGGATGTCTACGAATTCTACAATCTGGGTATTGGCGATCCCCATCCGATCTCTGCGGTGAATCGTCTGGGAATCGGTGACATGCTGGAGGCCGTAACGGAATATTTTGATAAGGAACAGGCAGAGGAAGAAGAGGATGACCGCACCCGTGTGGCCATCGTCGGAAAGCCCAATGTCGGCAAGCTTCCCTGATCAACAAACTGCTGGGTGAGAACCGTCTGATCGTTTCTGATATCGCGGGTACCACCAGAGATGCGGTGGATACCGAGATCACTTATAACGGCAAAGAATATGTCTTCATTGATACTGCCGGTCTTCGCCGGAAGAACAAGATCAAGGAAGAACTGGAGCGTTATATGATCGTCCGTACCGTCAGTGCCGTAGAGCGTGCCGAGGTGGTGGTACTGATGATCGATGCAGAGGAAGGTGTTACGGAGCAGGATGCGAAGATCGCCGGAATCGCCCATGAGAGAGGAAAGGCTACGATCATCGTGGTGAACAAATGGGATGCTATCGAAAAGGATGACAAGACCATTTATAAATTTACCGAAAAGGTGCGTAATACCTTATCCTTCATGCCCTATGCAGAGCTTCTGTTCGTCTCTGCGAAAACGGGACAGAGACTGCCCAAGCTGTTCGAGACTATCGATATCGTCAGTGAGAATCACGCCATGCGTGTGGCTACCGGTGTGCTGAATGAGATCATGGCAGAGGCCGTGGCCATGCAGCAGCCACCTTCCGACAAGGGTAAGAGACTTCGTCTGTACTACATTACTCAGGTGGCGGTAAAACCCCCTACCTTTGTTATTTTCGTAAATGATAAGGAGCTGATGCATTTCTCCTATACCAGATATATTGAGAATCAGATCCGGGAGACCTTTGGTTTCAAGGGGACGCCCCTCCGGTTTATCATCAGAGAACGAAAGGAAAAAGATCAATAATGGAACGTGTTATCTGTTTACTCATCGGTTATGTGTTCGGCCTGTTTCAGACCGCATACTTTTACGGGAAGGCAAAAGGAATCGATATCCGTAAGTACGGAAGCGGCAATGCCGGTACCACCAATGCCCTGAGAGTGCTGGGAACCAAGGCAGGACTGATCGTACTGGCGGGAGACTGCTTAAAGTGTATTATTGCCGTGTGCATCACCAGAGCCTTATTCAGTACCGGACATCCGGAGAATATTTATCTGCTGTGCCTGTACACCGGTGCAGGAGCTGTCATCGGACATAACTTCCCATTTTACATGGGATTTAAGGGAGGAAAAGGAATCGCTGCCACTGCAGGTCTGATTCTTTCGTTCCATCCTTATTTTATCGTGATGGGTGTGGTATTGTTTTTCGGCACTTTCCTGACCACACATTATGTTTCGCTGGGATCATTGCTTGTATATGCCGGATTTATGATCCAGATGGTAGTCTGCGGACAGATGGGACTGTTCGGTGCCATGCCACAGTCACAGCTGTATGAAATGTATGCCATCACTGCATTTCTTACGGTTATGGCTTACTGGAAGCACAGACAGAACATTGTGCGTCTGATCCACGGGAACGAGAGGAAGACTTATCTGTTCAAGAATAAGAAATCAGCCGAAGCGCAGACGGAAATCTCAGGGGAGGACAAATAATTATGGCAAAAGTATGTATCTTGGGTGGTGGAAGCTGGGGCATCGGCCTGTCAGTGGTATTACATAAGAACGGACATGAGGTGACGGTATGGTCTGCGGTTCCCGCAGAGATTCAGATGCTTCAGGAGAAGCATGAGCATAAGATGCTGCCGGGAGTAAAGCTTCCGGAGGATATGATCTTTACGACGGATGATAAACAGGCCATCGAGGGCAAGGACCTGTTGGTCATGGCAGTGGCAAGCTCCTATACCAGAAGCACAGCACATCGCATCAGCCCGCTGGTGGCACAGGGACAGAAAATTGTCAGTGTCTCCAAGGGAATCGAGGAGCATACCCTGATGACCCAGGCGCAGATCATCGAAGATGAGATTCCGCAGGCACAGGTAGCGGTGCTGTCCGGACCTACCCACGCGGAGGAAGTCAGCCGCGGGATTCCTACAACGATCGTAGCGGGTTCTAAGAGCAAAAGCTGCGCGGAATATGTGCAGAATCTGTTCATGAACGAAGTGTTCCGTGTCTATACCAGCCCGGATGTACTGGGCATTGAACTGGGCGGTGCACTGAAAAATGTAGTGGCACTGGCTGCCGGTATCGCAGACGGACTGGGCTACGGAGATAATACGAAGGCTGCGCTGATCACCAGAGGCATTACCGAAATCGCAAGACTTGGTACTGCCATGGGTGGTAATTTTGAGACCTTCTGCGGTCTGACCGGTATCGGAGATCTGATCGTGACCTGCGCCAGCATGCATTCCCGCAACCGTCGTGCCGGTATCCTCATCGGACAGGGCAAGACCTACGAGGAAGCCATGAAGGAAGTACAGATGGTGGTAGAGGGCGTGTATTCCGCTAAAGCGGCCATGGAACTGTCGAAAAAATATGATGTTCAGCTGCCTATTATCGAGCAGGTAAATGAAGTGCTCTTTGATGGTAAGCCCGCGGATCAGGCGGTAAAAGAATTGATGCTTCGTGACAAGAAGCTGGAAGTATCCCACCTGCCTTGGCCGGAAGAATAGACCCGTAGGCGGCTCCTGCCAGCAGCAAAATTTTAAGTGTTGACAAAAAAACGCAGACTGGCTATAATAAGGTCATGTTTAGCGCAAACATAGGATAAGAAGAATGCGATGAAGGGAAGAAGTACTGTTCCTCCACTTCTGACAGAGAGCAGCCGGTCGGTGAGAGGCGCACAGAAGCAGAGCAGGAATACATCCCGGAGCAGCCGGTGGAAAGAGAAGGATCAGTAGATTTTATCAGAGGATCCCGAACGAGTAGATCAGGACGGCAGGCACCGATATCGGCCGAAAGTATTGATAGATACTTACTGAGCTGTCAGATGTGAGTCTGGCGGGAACATTAGGTGGTAACACGAGTGATCAAGCTCGTCCTTTTGAAAAAGGGGCGGGCTTTTTTTGTGCCTTTTGAGCCGAATCCCCCAAAATGTAAAAAGGTATACAGGGTAAAAAACACAAAAAGGAGAAGAGAAAATGACAGTATTTGACGAATTGAAAGCAAGAGGACTGTTGGCACAGCTGACAGATGAAGAGGAGATCAAGGAACTGATCAATAACGGAAAAGCTACCTTCTACATTGGTTTTGACCCCACCGCAGACAGTCTTCATGTAGGACACTTCATGGCACTGTGCCTGATGAAGAGAATGCAGATGGCAGGTAACAAGCCGATCGCGCTGATCGGCGGTGGTACTGCAATGATTGGTGATCCTTCTGGCAGAAGTGACATGCGTACCATGATGACCAAGGAGACCATTCAGCATAATGTAGACTGTTTCAAGAAACAGATGAGCCGTTTTATTGATTTCAGCGATGGTAAGGCACTGATGGTCAATAATGCGGACTGGCTGCTGAACCTGAATTACGTGGAACTGTTAAGAGATGTGGGAGCACATTTCAGTGTTAACCGTATGCTGACTGCAGAGTGTTACAAGCAGAGAATGGAGAAGGGCTTAAGCTTTCTGGAATTCAACTACATGATCATGCAGAGCTTTGACTTCCTGACCTTATATCAGAAATACGGCTGTAACATGCAGTTCGGCGGAGATGACCAGTGGAGCAACATGCTGGGTGGTACGGAACTGATCCGCAGAAAGCTGGGCAAGGATGCTTACGCCATGACCATCACCCTGCTGTTGAATTCCGAGGGCAAGAAGATGGGTAAGACCCAGAAGGGCGCCGTATGGCTGGATCCCAACAAGACTACACCTTTCGAGTTCTACCAGTACTGGAGAAATGTATCGGACGCTGATGTCCTGAAGTGCCTGCGTATGTTGACCTTCCTGCCTCTGGAGCAGATCGATGAGATGGACAAATGGGAAGGAAGCCAGTTAAATCAGGCGAAGGAAATTCTGGCATACGAACTGACCAATCTGGTACATGGCGAGGAAGAGGCTAAGAAGGCACAGGAGAGTGCAAGAGCACTGTTTACCGGCGGCAACGCCGCAGAAATGCCTACCAGTGAGCTGACAGAGGCAGACTTTACCGATGGTAAGATTGATATTCTCGGTGTTCTGGTGAAATCCGGACTGTCCGCATCCCGCAGTGAAGCAAGACGTGCCGTAGAACAGGGCGGTGTTGTCGTAGCGGATGAAAAGGTTACAGATGTGAAGACCGCTTACGATCCCGAGCAGTTTGATGGAGAGGGTCTGGTAGTCCGCAGAGGTAAGAAGAACTTCAAGAGAGTCGTTATGAGCAAATAAATACAGGATTCTTCAGACAGGATCTTCCGTAAAATACGGAGGGTCCTGTTTTTATTTTACAGGCAAATCTCCTTTGGAGAACCGTAGAATTGATACATGCCTATTTTATTCTGGACGAAACTGAGACTTGAACGGATATAGTTGATCATTTTCTGCAAAAAACAGTTACTTTCTGCAAAAGATATTGTTTGTAATGAAAAAAAATATTACTATTTAGATAAAGAGATATATAAATATTAAAGTGTTTTGCAAAAAGTCATGAGTAGGCGGATGTGTTGCAGAGTTTATTTATGCAGAGGGATATTCTGCGGAGCATACAAGACAATTAATTTCTATTGCTGATAATGACGATACTATACAAAATATTTCTTATGATGAAGAGGGAAATATTGATGAAATTGATATTTATAAGTATACGCCATACACATGTGCCAGTAATGAAAGCACTCATTCAGCCAATGTTCTATTTTTAGAAATTTATAATAGAAAAATGTTATCGAATTTTCCGTTATAGTTAGTAATAATGACAGGAGACAAAAATGTCTAAAAAATATTTGCTGATCAGCATTGGAATTATTGTAATAGTTATTTTTAGTATATGCATAAAGTGTGGGAAAAATGATTTGCCAACGACCTCTATGATGGACGCCGAAAGAATTTTGCAAGAGTACTTGAAAAGTGCTAATCAATGGGAAGAAGAGTATAGTCTTGAACCAACCGATCCGGTTGTTGGTGAAATTGATAATAATGAAGTGTATAGATTCGAAGTAAGATATAAAGAAAATGTTGAGGAGGTTGGAAGCAGACTGATTAATAACTATGCAATAACGATGGATGGAAAGACTATTTTTTTGTATGATCCCGCAAACGATCAGTGGATTATTCAAAAATGAATATAAGCAGATAATAATGAAGACTGAAAACATATCTATGGTTTTCAGCCTTCATTTTATTATCAAAAATTAATATAATGTAATTTTCAACTTCCTGTGATAAATATTTGAGTTCTTCCAAGCTATTGATTTTGAATTTCAGTCGTACTAATATGACATTACAGAGTGCAAAAATGATATATCAAGCTTGCTATTCTGACTTATATCAAATAATTGGAAAGTATAGATAGTCTTATTCTAAAGAATTTCTTATTTGTTTTCAAAATAATTATTGCAGCATAAACGAAAAACAGACGATATTGCCACCCATATAGTAAAAAAGTAAGGGAAAGGGGAAATTATGTTACGAATAGCAATATGTGATGATGAAAAGTTGTTTAGAGAAAATATTAAAAAATATGTATTAAAATATTTATCCGAAAAGGATATTTCATCCGAAATTGATATGTTTAATTCGGGGAAAGAATTACTTGGCTTGGGGACAGATTTACTTGGCTATAATATTATTTTTCTCGACATTAATATGGATGAGATAGATGGAATTATGACTGCACACAAAATTAGAGAGTATAGTATGGATATATATATTGTATTTGTAACTGCTTACGTAAATTATTCATTAGAAGGTTATAAGGTAGATGCGACAAGATATTTATTGAAGAATACTATTAATTTTGATGAGTCTATATATGAGTGTATGGACACAATTTTACATAAAATGAATTACATTGTATTAAAAAAGTATTTTAAATTTAACGAATGTGAAAAAAATGTACAGGTTGATAGGATACTATATATAGAAAGCAGATTGCATAAACTTGAGTTTCATATTATGGAAGATAAGGTTTTGATATATACATTGTATGCAACATTAAATGATATGGAAAGGGAAATGATGGAATATAAATTTATAAGGATTCATCAGAGTTTTCTGGTAAATCTAAAACATATAAAGATTATTACAGGCTATAGTGTAATACTGAATAACAATCAGAAACTTGTTGTACCAAGAGCAAGGTATAAGGATGTTAAAAGTGCATTTATTGCATATAAAGGAGAAGTGTAATTTATGTTTACATATTTTTTTAGTTTAGCAATAATTGCATTTGAAGTTATTTGCTGCAAAATATTTTTTGAAAGTTTTTGCGATAGCTCTGGGGAAAATAGAAAGTATAAAAGAACAATATTATTAGTTTTGTTGATTGCAATTTATTATATATGCGGGTTTACATTATCAAAATGGATTGTCCTTAAGCAACTATGTGCAATAATGTCAACTGCTATTATCATGCGATTCTATTTTGAAATAAGCTTAGTAAAGTCTGCGGTGTTTGCAATATTATATCAAGGATTATTGATGTTAGTGGATTATTTAGTTTATGCAGGAAATAGTGCAATCGTATCCAGAGAGGGAATAGTAACTCAAGAATATGCACTTGAGGGGAATTTAATTATTATTTTTAGTAAAGTTATTTCTTTTCTTTGCATCATACTAATAAAAAAACAATTTGGCAAAAAGTCAACAGAAGTACTGACAGACGCCGAATGGACAAAGTTCCTTTTTTTTCCTGTATTTACTATTATTACAATAATTACATTACTAATGGAATTTCAATATACTGAAAATGAAATGCAAGCAAATGCTTTATATTCTATTTCGTTTGGAATGGTGGTAATGAATGTATTTGTATATTATTTAATTAATGATATAGTCATTCGGGATGCAAAGCTGCATGAAAAGGAAATGCTTGAATTGCAGGTTAAAAATCAGATTCAGATGTATCGATCTGTTTCGGAAAACTTTGACATACAAAAAAGAAAATCGCACGAATTTAAAAATCAAATATTGTGTATAGAAGCGTTGCTCAAAGACAAAGAATATGATCGGGCAGTAGATTATGTTAGTAAAATCAGTAAGGGCTTTTTCAAAGAGCGAAATGCAATAAACACGAATCAAGTAGTAGTAAATGCAATTTTAAATACAAAATATGAAGAAGCTATTAACAAGCATATAGTCTTTGTCTTTAAAGTTAATGATTTATCTAACATAAAAATGGAAGATGAAGATTTGGTTGTGATTTTGGCTAATCTGTTAAACAATGCAATTGAAGCCTGCGAAAATTGCATTGGTAAAAAAGTAATTAAGTTCAAGTTTATGATGGAAGAACAGATGATAATTTTATCAGTAAAAAATACATGTAATCAAATGATTATATATCATAATAATGAAATCGCTACTACTAAAATGATAAATCAGGATGAGCATGGTGTAGGAATAAAAAACATTATAAGAATTGTGGAAAAATATAATGGGGAATATGTAATTCAAAATGATGAAGATCAATTTTACTTTTCTATTATTATACCTTTATGAAGAAAAAACATTAGGTAATCAAAGGGATATTATTGAGTTCTATTAATTAGAAGGTGATTCAAGGAGGAGATTTGTTGTCAATTTCTGCAATAAATGTTCACTTTCTGCAGAAATGATTGAACAGGCAAAAAAATTTGATATGATTTTATAAAAGGGGGCATAGATGTGGTTGAAATGATAGGCGGCTCCATAGTAGATGAGATGGAAAAAGACAATTTATTTTGAATAGATATTTAAGTGATTGTCCATACATAAGGTTGGTACTATTTAATGAAAAAGATATCTATATTGTGCTGAATGAGCACAATATAGATATTTTTTTATTGATATTTTTCTTGCTTTTACGGAGCCGGTATGGTTTAATATGGTTAGTGTGTTAAAAAAATATCAAAAGGCGGTAATGTGATATGAGCAGCATGAGAGGGATCGATACTCCGGTAAGACAGCGGAGAAGAAGAGTATTTAAGGAAGTGGCTAATCTGGCTTACAATTCCACGAATCTGAAAGATGATATGGAGGCGCTGCCTTATAAGATCGTAGACTATGAAGAGTCGGAGTTCTGGGAGAGCGTCTATCGTGACAGAGCGATCATCCGTGAGCGCATCCGTTTGGCCATGGGTATGAGCTTACGCCCGGAGAACCGTGAGCATCCCGGACATCTGACACAGGGACTGGAAGAGAGTAATATTGATGAAAAATATTATGAGCCCCCTCTGATGCAGGTCATTCCGTCGGCTTGTAATGCCTGCCCGGAGAACCGTTATGAGGTGACCAGCTCCTGCATGGGGTGCCTGGCACATCCCTGCCAGAGTGTTTGTCCCAAGGGTGCGATTTCTATGAAAAACGGCAAGTCTGTTATTGATCAGGAAAAATGCATCAAGTGCGGAAAGTGTCGTGAAATCTGCCCTTATGATGCGATTTGTCACAAAGAGCGTCCCTGTAAGGCTGCCTGCGGTATTGGAGCTATTACATCTGACCATGTGGGAAGAGCCGTGATCGACAATGAGAAATGTGTATCCTGCGGTCAGTGTATGGTAAGCTGTCCTTTTGGAGCAATTGCTGACAAGTCTCAGATCTTCCAGTTGATCCGTGCCATGCAGTCCGGCCGGAAGATCATAGCCCAGGTAGCACCTGCATTTGCCGGACAGTTTGGCCCGAAGGTGACACCTGAGATGTTCAAGACAGCGTTGAAGGAATTGGGGTTTGCGGATGTCTATGAGACAGCGTTGGGCGCTGACATGGGATGTATGGCGGAAGCGGAGCACTACGTGAAGGAGGTTGCTACCGGTAAGCAGCAGTTTGCCCTGACCTCCTGTTGTCCTTCCTGGTCTGTAATGGCGAAGAATCTGTTCCCTGAGACCATTGATAAGATCAGTAATGAATTAACCCCTATGGTTGCAACGGCCCGTCTGATCAAGCAGGAGCATCCGGATGCTTCCGTAGTATTCATTGGCCCCTGCGCTTCCAAGAAGCTGGAAGCCAGCAGACGTACCGTCCGCTCTGATGTGGATTTTGTTATCACTTTCGAGGAATTGACCGGTATGTTTGAAGCTAAGGGAATCCTGCTGGATGAGATCAAAGCAATGGATGAGATGAAGGATGCTACCGCTGCCGGAAGAGGTTACGGCGTGGCAGGTGGCGTTGCCAATGCTATCAAGGAGTGTATCGAAAAGTATTATCCGGGAACACCGGTGAACATTCAGCATGCGGAAAGTCTGGCAGAATGTAAGAAAGCCCTGCTCCTTGCCAAGGCAGGTAAGATGAATGGGTGCCTGATCGAGGGCATGGCCTGCCCCGGAGGCTGCATCGCCGGAGCCGGCACCAACATCGCCATCCCCGTAGCTGCCAGAGCCGTGGACAAGTTCAAGAACGAAGCTGAGAAGAAAGTGCCTGATGAAAGTGTGGATCAGGAAATGGTGGAACTGGAAAAAGAATAAAAAATATTAACTATAAGGAATAGCATAAGAAAAGCGTCGGATCTGTCAGATCCGGCGCTTTTATGAAAGACGGACTATTGTTCTTTATAGAAGAGATAGTAATGTCCATAGGCGATTTCAGTGAATCCTTTTTCTCTCAGCTCAGTGATGTAATCCGGGAAGGTGTCATCCACTATGTAGTAATAGCCGTCCTCAATGGGGCCAAGATAAGAACAGTGGATATATCCGTTTTCAATAAAGGTATTATCCAGAGTGATACCCAGTTCATATGGGGATTTCAGACAGCTGAGGGCATAGACCACGGAAGGAATTGCCGTCTGTACTCCCTTTTCTCCGTATTCCGGATGCTCGTCAATAAAGGCAATGGCCTCCGTCTGTAAATTAAAAAACAATCTGATGGGATAGGTCTCCTGAGTATATCGTCCCATATAGTAATAATTGGAAAAACAAAGGAAAAATACGGTATAAACCAGGAGCAGAGCTCCCTTCCCGGCAAAATCCAGCCATTTCTTCGGAAGCGGAAAAATGAGAGAAACCGCATCTACGATAAATACTACCATGACGAAAAAGGAAACGTTTAACTGCGTCAGGCAGGTATAAATGTGTGACATTACATACAATATAGAAAGCGCCCATAAGAGGAGGAACAGCTTCAGATCCATTTCCCGTTTACGAACGGAGACCACCAGCAGATAAATACAATGGAAAAATCCGATAATTACCAGAGGCATGGAGATCCAGTAAAGATTGGAGAATTTCGGTATGGAGTTGTAAGCCCAGATATCACTGGTGAACAGGGTCGCAATCGCACTTTTCAGATTGGAAAACTGAAAAGAACCCAATTCGCCCACGCGGTATCCGGGAAGTTTCGTAAGCGTAAAGGGACCCAGCTGCATTTCAGGAAGATCCCACAGATTGATCAGCTGGATCGCAATCAGCGGTGAAGCCAGAAGCCCCATGGGAATTCCCATAACTGTCCATTTCTTGAAAGAGAACTTTTTTACTACAAGGCTGTAGAAAAAACTCAAAACAAGAAAAGATGGCAGTATGAGATAAGAGAGGGAATAGGTGTATAAAACAATCCCTCCGGTGATGCCGGCCAATACATAATAACGATATTTTTCCGATTGCAGTGCGCAGAGAAAACAATAGATAAATACTGTGGAAGTTCCGAGAATCGGGTGACAATCCATACCAAGCCTTGCGGACAAAATAAAGAAGGGTAGAATAGTCATCAGATACCCTCCGGCGATTGCAAGATAAGGTCTGTCTGGATAAAGCTTGCGGAGGATCAGCATACCAAAGACCACGGTCAGCAGTGAATAGAAAATGTTTGTGACACGGAACAAAAAGCTGTGAAAACCAAACAGACGGAACAGTAAAGCAGTCGTGTAAATACACAATGCACTCTGACCGCCTCCGCCGAAATTGGTCAGCAGGAGAGGATAGCTTTTAAAATAGCGGTCAACACCATACTGTGACAAACACCAGGCATCGTATGCCATACCTGCTTCGTCAATGTGGACACCGGAAGGCAGAGTGGTAATTCTCCAGAAACGTGTTATGACAAACAGCAAGGCAAGACCTGCCAGTAATACATAGGGCATATATTTGGATGACTGCTCTAAAAATTTCTTTTTCATAAAATCTCCTAAGATTGTAATTTTTGAAAATATTATAACACTAATACCTATATTTTTATATTGTTATTTTGAAAAAAATACTTTAAAATAGCGTGGAGAACTTTTAGGAGAAACTATTTTATGAACATTCAGGACAGTATTATATTTTTCATGGAAATCTTAGGAACCATCGCTTTTGCAGCATCAGGTGCCATGGTGGGGATCCGGAAACGGATGGATATTTTCGGCATCTGTGTGCTGGGCGTGGTGACGGCTGTAGGCGGTGGTATGACCAGAGACGTGATCCTTGGGAAATTACCTTCGGCACTGGAGAAACCGGTATATGTCGGTGTCTCGGTGGCTACAGCACTGGCTATTTTTATACTGCTTTATATCAAACAGGATCTTTTGAGCGGCAGACTGGGAACCTTTTATGACAAAGCGATGTTAGGCATGGACTCTGTAGGACTGGGAATTTTTACTTCCCTGGGTGTGATGTCTGGCATCGACAACGGCTATCCGGACAATACCTTTTTGCTGGTATTTATCGGCATGCTCACCGGCGTGGGCGGCGGTCTGATGCGTGACATGATGGCGGGAGAGGAACCGTATATTTTCGTAAAGCATATTTACGCCTGTGCCTCTCTGGTAGGCGGTATCTGCTGCGTCTGGCTGTACCGTAGTATCGGCAGACTTCCCGCGGTATTTATCGCTGCCTTTGTGGTCATGGCGATCCGGTTTCTGGCGGCACACTTTCGGTGGAATCTGCCCCATCCGAAAACCTTGTCTTAACTGTTGCAGTTTTTGAAAAAAGGCGGTAGAATAAGGAAGTAGTTCTGCCTTCTGAGAGAGGGCGGACAGGAATATATAAGCAGGGAAGCGTAGGCCGGAAGGTACAGAACGGATACGGATCGCCTGCGGAAATGAGGAGAAAATGACAAAGATCAGAACAAGATACGCACCCAGCCCTACCGGTAAAATGCATGTAGGTAATCTGCGGTCCGCATTATATGAATTTTTGATTGCAAAGCATGCCGGCGGAGATTTTATGCTCCGCATCGAGGATACAGATCAGGAACGTTATGTGGAAGGTGCTACCGAGATCATCTATCGTACCCTGGAGAAGACCGGACTGGTACATGACGAAGGCCCGGATAAGGACGGCGGTTATGGTCCTTACGTGCAGAGTGAACGTATGAAAACCGGTATTTATATGAAATATGCCAAGGAACTGATCGATAAGGGAGAAGCTTATTACTGTTTCTGTGACAAGGAGAGACTGGCTTCCCTGAAGACCGAAGTTGTGGATGGTAAGGAGATCACCGTATATGACAAGCACTGCCTGTCCCTGTCCAAAGAAGAGATTGAGGCAAATCTTGCCGCAGGCAAGCCTTTTGTCATTCGCCAGAACAACCCCAAGGAAGGCACCACGACTTTCCATGACGAGTTATACGGAGACATTACAGTAGATAACTCCCAGCTGGATGATATGATCCTGATCAAATCCGACGGTTACCCTACCTATAACTTTGCAAACGTGGTAGATGACCATACCATGAATATCACCCATGTGGTACGAGGCAACGAATATCTGTCCTCCTCCCCAAAATATGTACGTCTGTACGAAGCTTTCGGATGGCAGGTACCGGTATATATCCATCTGCCGCTGATCACCGATGAGAACCACAAGAAGCTGTCCAAGAGAAGCGGACATGCTTCCTTCGAGGATCTGATCGATCAGGGATTCATTACCGAAGCCATCGTGAACTATGTGGCACTGCTTGGATGGAGCCCGGAGGATAACCGCGAGATTTTCTCTCTGGATGAATTGATCAAGGAGTTCGATTACCATCGCATCAGCAAGTCCCCGGCAGTCTTCGATATCGTGAAATTGCGTTGGATGAATGGTGAATATCTGAAGGCTATGGATTTCGACAAGTTCTATGAGATGGCAGAGCCTTACCTGAAGGCAGCGATTAGCAAGCCTCTGGATCTGAAGAAGATCGCAGCCATGGTAAAGACCCGAATTGAAGTATTCCCGGATATTGCCGGACTGGTAGATTTCTTCGAGGAGCTTCCGGAATATGACGTGGCAATGTATACACACAAGAAGATGAAGACTACCGCAGAGACTTCTCTGGAGGTATTGAAAGATCTGCTTCCGATCCTGGAGGCACAGGAGGATTACAGCAATGACGGGCTGTATCAGACTCTTGTAAAATATGTGGAGGAAAAAGGCTGTAAGAACGGCTATGTGATGTGGCCGATCCGTACCGCCGTATCCGGCAAGCAGATGACACCTGCCGGTGCTACGGAGATTATGGAAGTCCTGGGCAAAGAGGAATCTCTGGCAAGAATCCGCAAAGGAATCGAGTTATTACAGGCAAATGTCTGATCTGACATGCTTAAATGCCTCCCAGCGGGAGGCTGTCACGTTCGGAGAGGGACCGCTGTTATTACTGGCGGGCCCCGGCTCCGGCAAGACATTTACCATCACCCAGAGGATCCTGTATCTGATCCGGGAACGCCGGATCACCCCGGAGAAGCTTCTGGTGATCACCTTTACCAGAGAAGCGGCTCTATCCATGAGGCAGCGCTTTGCGCAGATATCTCCACAGGAAGTGCATACCGTCAATTTTGGAACATTTCATTCTGTTTTCTATCAAATCCTGCTCCAGTCGGGCAGAATTTCATCAGGCAATATTTTAAACGACAGACAAAAAAGAGATCTTATCCTTCCCATTTTGAAGAAAATAACAGACTGTAAAAAAAGATCCGCAGCGGAAGTAACGGAGCTTGCCGGGAACTATCTTGCTGCCATCGGTTATTACAAAAATACCGGCGATATTGAGAACAGCAGAAAGAAGCTTCCGGAAGAAGAAAAACAACATTTTTCCAGGATCTATGAAGCTTATGAGGAGGCGAGAAAAAATACCGGAGGCCTTGATTTTGAGGATATATTAAAGGAATGTGAGGAGTTTCTGCAAAGGGATCCGGGGCAGCGTACATACTGGCAGAACCGGTTTGAATATATACTGATCGATGAATTTCAGGATATCAATTACAGACAGTACAGTATCGTGAAAATTCTGGCGGAAAAACATAGAAATATTTTTGCAGTGGGGGATGATGATCAGGCCATTTACGGATTCCGCGGAGCCAGACCAGCCTGCATGAGACAGTTTGTAGAGGAATTTGGTGCAAAGCAGATCCTTCTTCGGACGAATTATCGCAGTCATCCGGATATCGTGGAGGCATCCCTGGCGGTGATAGATGAGAATAAAGACCGTTTTCATAAGGATCTGGAGCCCTGCGAGGCGCATAGACTGCAGGCAGGGGATCATAAGACTGACGCCGGATACCGGAAGGAATATCGGGTAAAAATCAGGGAATTCAGTGAGGCTTCGGAACAAATGAGGTATCTGGTACAAAGCTTGAAAAATCGGATAAATGGGGAGACCTGTGCTGTATTGTTCCGGACAAATCTGGCCATGCAGGGCGTGGCGGCGAGACTTACCGGGGAGGGGATCCCTTTTTCCATGAAAGAGAAGGGGAGAAACATTTACGACCATTTTATCGCACAGGATCTCCTGTCCTATCTGCGGATCGCGCAGGGGTGTGCTACAAGAGCGGATTACCTGAGGGTGAGCAACAGACCATATCGGAATATTTCCAGAGAGGCTTTTGGTGCCGAAGCATCTTTACTGGCTTTGAAGAAATATTATGAAGATCTGACTGCGGGAAGTCTGGACGCGGGGCAGCAAAAGGCGCAGAAAGCGGTCGGAGTATGGATGCGACAGATGGAATTTGTAAAAAATACGGAACTGAAGCTTGCAATGGCATTTTTGCGTAAGGCCTGCGGCTATGAGAGATACCTGCGGGTGAGAGCTGCACAGGAGGGAAAAACAGATCTGACGGAATGGCAGGAAGTGCTGGATTTTATCACGGAGGATGCGGGACGATACCGAAGCCTTGAAGAATGGCAGGAAGCACAGGAGCTTTACCGGGAACAACTGCAATGCAGGGAAACTGTAAGGAGTGGCATGCAGAAGAAGCAGGAAAAACAGGAAAACAGCGGGATCACTCTGCTGACGGTACATGCGGCAAAGGGACTGGAATTCGACCATGTGTGGATCCCGGACTGTAATGAGAAGACCTTTCCCCACGGAAGCTCCCGGGAGCCGGAGCATTGTGAAGAGGAACGACGGATCTTCTATGTGGCGATGACACGGGCAAAAAAAGACCTGGAACTTCTCTGCCTTACAGGCACGAGAGAGCGTCCCAGGTTCCCTTCCAGATTCCTTATTCCTCTGAATCGTTATCATCGATGATCTCGTCAAATTCACAGCTGTCGAGATACTCATCAAAAGCATCGGCAACCTTTTCGTAGACATCATCATCTTCAATGTATGCGAGAATGGGTTCTTCATTCGGGTCATCCGGATTCTCGGAATATCCGTAGAACCATACTTCTCCGTCTTCGTTTTCGCCGTCCTCGTCCAGAGGCAACAGTACGATATAGTCCTTGGCCTCTACGGTGAGAATGGTAATGATGGCACAGTTGACAACAGTGCCGTCTTCCAGCTCCAGCTCAACGGTCATTTCTTCATCTTCATAGCTTTCTTTTTTACCCATGGGAATCCTCCTGTTATGTTTATTGGGTGTAACAGTACTTTGTTCCTTTATTATAACCGCTTACGGATATTCTTGCAATGCTTGTTTTTCTTACACTTACAGACTATAATAAAAATGGACAAAGAGACTGTAAGTGATAGAAAACTGGAAGATGGGGTATGACAATGACAGAAAAAAAGCATGCAATAAAGCCTTACCCTCTGGGGGCGCATGTGGAGGACGGAGCCATCCGTTTTGCCTATGCGTCCGGGAAAAAGGATTGCGGCATTCTCATATATGACAGAAAGAGTGGAAAAAAAACGCACAGGGTTCCGTTTCGACAGGAGGAACGGATGGGAAATGTGTACTGTAAATATCTGGAACTGAAGCCGGAAAATGTCGGGTATCAGTTCTATGAAGGGGAGCGTACTGTGCCGGATCTGCATGCACAGGGGTTCCTGCGTAAGCCTGCTTATGGGAAAATACGTAAGCCTGCGGATCGCATTGCAGTATTTCCCAACGAAGATTTTGACTGGGAACAGGATATGCACCCTATGCTTCCCTATGAAGACAGCAACTGCTATTGCCTTCATGTGCGTGGCTTTACCATGCATGCCTCATCTCAGGTAACACATCGAGGCACCTTTGCAGGGGTTGTGGAGAAGCTGGACTATCTGCAGGAAATCGGTGTGACAACCGTGGAATTCCAACCGGTCTATGAATTCGATGAGACACCGGAGAAGACGGTGCCGAAGACCTCCGGAGAGCTTGCGGCCGTGGCGGGGGAAAAGAACGGAGAAGGTAAATTGCCCGGCTACCGGGTGCTGAACTATTGGGGCTATCGGGAAGGCTTCTATTATGCGCCTAAGGCAGCCTATGCGGCAGGGGAAGACCCGGCAGAAGAGTTTCGTCTTATGGTAAAAGAATTCCATAAGCGAAAAATGGAAGTGATCCTGCAGTTCTATTTCCCTCGGGGAATGGATGCGGCAGAGATCGGGAATATTTTAAGATTCTGGGTATTATCCTATCATGTGGATGGTTTTCATCTGATGGGGGAGGGAGTACCGGCTCAGATGCTGGCTGGAGATCCGGCATTGTCCGGGACAAAACTGTGGCATTATTCCTTTGATACGGAGCAACTCTATGATCCGGCAGTGAAGCCGGAATACCGGAATCTGGCGGAATACCGGGACGATTATCTGTATACCATGCGTCGTTTTCTTAAGGGAGATGACAATATGCTATCGGGCGTATTGTATGAGATGCGTCATATCCCCGCCAATATGGGACGGATCCATTATCTGTCTAATTATTACGGATTTACCCTGATGGATATGGTTTCTTATGACCATAAGCATAACGAAGCCAACGGCGAGGGCAATCGCGACGGTAACGATTATAACTGCAGCTGGAACTGTGGTGAGGAAGGACCGTCCAGACGGAAAAAAGTGCAGGCACTTCGGAAAAAACAGTTACAGAATGCATTTTGTATGTTGCTGCTGACACAGTCCACCCCGTTGATTTTCATGGGGGATGAGTTTGGCAATTCCCAGCAGGGCAACAATAATCCCTATTGCCAGGACAATAAAATCACATGGCTGAACTGGCAGGACAGGGAGAAAAATGCGGAATTATTGAATTTCTGGAAACAGATGATCGCTTTCCGTAAGGCACACCCGATCCTGCATCCTGAGGAAGAGCTTCGGATCCTGGATACGTTATCCTGTGGTTATCCGGATCTGTCCTATCACGGACAGAATGCCTGGAGGCCCCAGACAGAGAGCTATAACCGGCATGTAGGCATTATGTACTGTGGAAAGTATGCAAAGACACCACAGGGTGGGGAGGATTCTTTCCTCTATGTTGCCATGAATATGCACTGGGAGCCGCAGAAACTGGCATTTCCAAAGCTGCCGAAGGGTATGGAATGGAATCTTGTGCTGGCAACGGAGAAGGCGGAAGATACTCTGACAGTGCAGGAGAAAGAAGAACAGTCCAGAGAGCAGACGGGGATCATTGCCCCCAGAAGTATTGCAGTATATGAAGGCGTTGTGATGGCAGCATCACAGGACAAGGAGAAAAAAGTTTCGGCAAGATCTTTAAAAAAGAAAACAGATGTTGCCGGAGAAAGATGATAGAACGAAATGAATATCTGGAAACATTTTAAAACGATCACACATCATAAGATCCTTGTGGCAAAGGGCTGCTTTAAGGTAGGTCTGTATAAACAGGGATTGTTGCATGATATGTCCAAGTATAGTCCCACAGAGTTCTGGGTAGGGGCAAAATACTATCAGGGGACACGCAGCCCCAACAATGCGGAACGAGAAGATATCGGTTATTCCAGCGCCTGGCTGCACCATAAGGGCCGGAATAAACATCATTACGAATACTGGATCGATTACAGCATGCAGGCACTGCCCGGTGGAATGGCTCCGGTGCCGATGCCGGATAAGTATATTGCGGAAATGATCATGGATCGGATCGCTGCCAGCAAGGTCTATATGGGAGGCGAATACACGGACAGGTCTCCTCTTGATTACTATTATCAGGGGACAGATAGGGCACCCATTCATCCGGAGACGAAGGCAAAACTGCTATATGTGCTGGAAATGCTAGCAGAGGAGGGAGAGGAGAAGACCTTCCGATTTATCAAAGAGGAACTGGTGCAGCATAAACGGTGTATGGACTGGCACCAGCTGGAGAAAGCGGAATAGAATAGTAAAAAACAGTGGTAAGCAGAGGATCCTATGAACTGTATCATTCTGTTATTGTTACTATTTTGTGGTGGAAATTCTTGTAGCAACGGCTGTAGCTGTATAGGAAACAGCAATCGCAGTTCCTGCGGAAACAACAATTCCTGTGGGAATTCCAATAACTCCTGCGGAAGCAGTAGTTCCTGTGGCAGCTCGAATGCCTGCGGCGCACGTTGTCTGGAAGACGAGGGACGCGGTGGAGACAGAGACCGCAGACCGCCCAGACCGGATTTCCCGAATTTCACACCGGTGGATGATCCGGCATTTTCCAGGAGAAATGACGGAAGATGCGAGACCTGTGGATGTGAGCAGAATTCCTGAAAATATGGGTAACAGGAAAGCCCCTGAACTGTCTTGGCAGTTCAGGGGCTTGTTTTGTCTGAAAGACTAGTTGGACATAACTTCTTTCCAGTATTTGTTGTAGAGTTCTTCGCCGTCCTCTCCGAGGTACAGGAAGGTCTCCAGATTGTTATACTGCGTCAGATCCGGGAAAGCAATGGGAGAATTCTTCAGATCTTCATCCTCGATCAGCTCTCTGGCGGCGGTATTAGGAGTACCGTAGGTGATGTACTCGAAATTCTTCAGTGCTACATCCGGACGACACATGAAATCGATGAATTTCTCTGCATTTTCCTTGTTGGGAGCATTCTTCGGGATTACCCAGCCATCGATCCAGACATTGGTGCCTTCCTCGGGAATGACATAATCGAGATCCGGATTTTCGCCGATCACATAAATGGCATCACCGGAGAACATTACACCGATCGCAGCCTCGCCGCCGATCATTTTGTCACGTACCTGATCTACAACATACGCCTGTACCAGAGGCTTCTGGGCGATGAGATCATCGGTAGCTATCTGGAGTTCGGATTCGTCCAGACTGTTAGAAGAGAAGCCGTTTTTCTTCAGAGCAACCATAAAACTGTCTTTAATAGAATCCATCATCAGAATATTGTCAGCATATTTTTCATCCCACAGATCTGCCCATTTGGTGGGAGGGGTATCTACCAGAGTCTTATTATAGATGATTCCTACAGTTCCCCAGCAGTAGGGAACACAGTACTTGTTGCCGGGATCGTAAGCGGCAGCCTGCTCATAATACTCGGTACCGATGTTTTCCTTGGCATTGGGGATCTTGTCATAATCCAGTTCCTGAATCAGGTCGTTTTCAATCATTTTCTGTACCATGTAATCGGAAGGACATACCACATCATAAGCGGAAGAACCAGCTTCTACCTTGGGATACATGATCTCGTTGGTCTCGAACTCATCGTAGACCACTTTGATTCCGGTCTCTTTTTCAAACATGGTGATCGTATCGGGATCGATATATTCACCCCAGTTGTAGACGATGACTTCACCGTTTTCACCACCGGCGGAAGAGGACCCGCAGCCGGTCAGAGCAGTTGCGGTAAGGATACCGCACAGAAGCAGTGCAATAAATTTTTTCATTTCTTTTCCTCCTGAATCTATTTTCAAAGAATTATTTCTTCTTCTTTGCCATGGGCATGTAGTTCACCAGTAAAAGCAGAACCAGTACCGTCACAAAAATGATGGTGGACAATGCATACATTTCCGGCTTGATGCCCTTCTTTACCTCAGTGTAGATTTTGGTGGACAGTGTGTCGACACCGGGACCTTTGGTAAAGTGGGTAATGATAAAATCATCCAGTGACATGGTAAATGCCATCAGGAAACCGGAAAGGATACCCGGCAGGATATCCGGAAATACCACCTTGAAAAAGGCGTAGGTCTGGGAAGCACCCAGGTCAAGGGCGGCCTCATACGTGCTAGGGTTCAACTGCTTCATACGGGGCATTACGCTTAAGATCACATAAGGAATATTAAACGTAATGTGTGACAGCAGAATCGTACCAAAACCAAATTTGGCTCCAAGGCTTAAGAACAGAAGCATCAGGGAGATACCGGTAACAATCTCTGCGTTCAGCATGGGAATATTTGTGATTCCCATAAGGATCGTACGGCTGGTACGCTTCATGGATTGCATGGCAATACAGGCAATCGTACCAATGAAGGTGGCAATCAGTGCAGACAACACAGCCAGCGCCAGTGTATTCCACAGAGCCTGCATGATCTGTTCGTTCTGGAACAGGGCAGCATACCATTTGGTCGTAAAACCTCCCCATTTTGCACGGGTCTTGCTGGCGTTGAAGGAGAGTACGATCAGGGTAACGATGGGGGCATACAAAAAGATAAAGATCAGCCCCAGATATATTTTCTGTGCCGTTGTTTTGATCATAATGTGTTCGCCTCCCCCTCTTTATCCGTGATTACGGAGATCACCATATTGAAGATAATGAACAGCATCAGTACGATGGAAAGTCCGCTTCCCAGATTCCAGTTGCCGGTCTGGGTAAATTCCTGTTCGATGACATTACCAATGAGCAGGATTTTGCTGCCGCCTAAGATCTTACTGATCACGAAAGTGGTCAGGGCGGGGACAAATACCATAGTGATACCGCTGAACATGCCGGGCAGACTTAAGGGGAAGATGATCCGTACAAAGGTCTGCACACCGTTGGCACCAAGATCATAAGCGGCGTTGATTACGCTCTTGTCGATCTTGACCAGTACATTATAAAGAGGCAGTACCATAAAAGGCAAAAAGTTGTATACCATACCCAGTACGATGGCAGAGGGTGTATTGATAATATTTAACGCCGGCAGATGCAGGGTAGAGAGGATGCTGTTGATGACACCTGTCTTCTCAAGCAGTGTCTGCCATGCCAGGGTACGAAGCAGGAAGTTCATCCACATGGGCAGGATAAAGATCAATACCAGAAACGAGTTCTGGTTGACATTCATGTTACACAGGATCATGGCAAGGGGATATGCCAGAAGCAGGCAGATCACAGTGCTGATCACGGATAACTTCAGCGCTTCCCACAGAGCCTTGGAATGCTCGGCGGTTGCGATCGCCAGAATATTATCCAGCGTAAAAGCACCGCTCTTATCGGTCAGACCATAGTAGAAGACCATGCACAGGGGCACGATGACAAACATGGCTGACCAGAAGATAAAAGGGAGCGATAATAATTTTTTATTCATTGACACCAATCGCCTCCTCATCCTCAGATTCCGGCTTCTTCATGATCTGGATGTTGAACGGATCCACTTTGATGCCGACTTTGGTCCCGACAGGAACCATTTTCGTGGACTGTACCAGCCACTCGAAACCGTTGGCCATAACTTCCATTTCGTAATGGACACCTTTGAAAATGGAATGGGTCAGTGTACCCTGGATAATACCTTCTTCCGGTGCTACCAGCTCCACGTCCTCGGGACGGATGACTACGTCGACGGGCTTGTTTTCTCCGAAACCGGTATCCACACAGTCAAAGCGGGCACCAAGGATCTCTACCAGACGATCTCTGATCATGGTTGCACCGATAATGTTACTGTCACCGATGAAGTCGGCAACGAAAGCGTTCTCCGGCTCGTTGTAGATACTTTCGGGAGTGCCGATCTGCTGGATATAGCCCTGGTTCATGACCACGATGGTATCGGACATGGTCAGAGCCTCCTCCTGGTCGTGGGTGACATAGATAAAGGTAATTCCCAACTCATTTTTCAGACGGATCAGTTCGTACTGCATGTCCTGACGCAGTTTCAGATCCAGTGCACCCAGAGGCTCATCCAATAGCAGAAGCTTGGGCTCATTTACGATAGCACGGGCAATGGCGATACGCTGCTGCTGACCGCCGCTTAAGGAATCCGGCATACGGTTCTCGAAACCGTCCAGATTGACTAACTTCAGGGCATATTTAATTTTATCATTAATATAAGATTTACTTTTACCGCTGATCTTTAATCCGAAAGCAATGTTCTCCGCAATGGTCATATGAGGGAAAAGAGCATACTTCTGGAATACGGTATTTAAATTGCGCTTATTGGGTGGAAGGTTAGTGATATCCCGGCCTTCGAAAATGACCTGACCTTTATCAGGGGTCTCGAAACCGCCCAAGATACGGAGGGTTGTAGTCTTTCCGCAGCCACTGGGGCCCAACAGAGTCAGAAACTCGTTCTCGCGGATGTACAGATTGAGATCATCCAGAACCATCTGATTGTCAAATGATTTTGAGATGTTCACTAAATTGACTAAAGCATTTTTCATCAATTTTTTCCTTCCTGATGTAAAAAATCCTGCAAAAAATCCTCGAAAAACCTAAATGAAAATTTTTTGCAAGTCGAATTAATATTATACGTAAATACACGGAAAGTCAATGTGAAGTTTTGCAATTTCTGGCCTAATTTACATAAACTTTACCCTGTGGAAAAAACAGGAGTATTTTTCGGGAATTTTGCAGAAAAAATGTTTCACAATTTTCAGAATTGTGCTATATTTATAAACATAAAAAAAGACATAGAACGCTAAGGAGGATCCGGTCATGAGCAAGGGAAAATATGTTGCCTACATTTCCAGTTACACACAGGGGGACAGTCATGGCATCAGAATATATGATGTGGATATGAAAAACGGCCGTTTCAAGGAGAAAGATAAGGTAGAGATCACGAACTCTTCCTATCTGACCATTTCCCACAACGGAAAGTTTCTTTATTCTATAACGGATTTTGGTGTGGAGGCTTATACCATCCAGCCGGACGGAGATCTGGAGCTGATCAACTTTGCACCAATCAATGGTATGAGAGGCTGCTATGTTTCTACGGATTATACGGATCAGTATCTGTTTGTAGCCGGTTATCATGACGGTAAGCTGACAGTACTCAGACTGAAAGAGGACGGTTCCATCGGCGAAATCACTGATGAAATCTACCACAAGGGTCTGGGCAGTATGGCAGAGCGGAATTTCCGTCCCCATATCAACTGTGCCCGCATGACACATGATAATAAGTATCTTCTGGTGGCAGATCAGGGCATGGATCATGTCAATGTATATCGTTTTGATGTGGAGAAGGGCAAGGTAAAGCTGGAGGATATCATCCGCAGTGAGATGGAATCTGCACCCCGTCATATCAAGATTTCCGAGGATGGCAAGTATATTTACATTCTCCATGAATTAAAGTGTTATATTGATGTATACGAATATGCGGACAATAATAACGACCCTACCTTTGAGAAGATCCAGACGGTAGAGCTGATCAAGCTGACCAGAGGCAACACCAACAGTGCCAGCGCCTTCAGTTTTTCATTGGATTACAATTATCTGCTCAGTTCCATTGCAGGGGATAATTCTGTTATCGTATTTGATGTAGACAAGAAGACAGGACTTTTGAAGAAGAACTTCCTGCTGCCGATCAGCGGTGAGTATCCCAAGGATGCAGAGTTCTTCCCGGACAATAAGTTTCTGGTGTCTTTGAATCATGAAAGTAATACGATGACCTTCTTCCATATTGATCTGGAGCATGGAACGATGATCATGAATGGACCGGCAATGAAGGTCAATATGCCCAACTGTATTTTGTTCCATAAGTTGGGGTAGGTATTATTTTAGTAATAACCCCCCGCAGCCTCGGCTGGGGTAAGAAACGCGGCACGCTTTCGCTCTGTCGCAGAGCGTAACGGCACATAAGCGGTCAGAATACGCCCGCTAAGTGCTGACGTCTGCTTACGGCCTGCTTATTCTTACACCCATCCGGGGCTGCTTGCTTATTTTAATAACCTTGTGATATGAGATGGGATTTGGTAAAATAAGAACATATAGAAATTGGGAGGTAGGAGTATGGCACAGATCAGACCATTTAGGGCATATCGTCCCTGTCAGGGGATGGAGAAAAGGATTGCAGCGCTTCCTTATGATGTATATAACAGGGAGGAAGCGTGTGAAGTGGTGAAGAAGAATCCGGACTCTTTTCTGGCGGTTGATCGGGCGGAGACGCAGTTTGGCGAGGAAGTAGACACATATGCGGACTGTGTGTATGAGAAAGCGGATCAGCTGCTTCGGGAGAAAATTCAGGAAGGAAAATTTGTACAGGATCCGACGCCATGTTTCTATCTGTATGAACTGACCATGGACGGGAACAGCCAGACCGGTGTAGTGGCTTGTGCCTCTATTGACGATTACCGGAACAATGTGATCAAAAAGCATGAAAATACCAGAGCGGATAAGGAGGAAGACCGTATCCGCCATGTAGATACCTGCAGTATGCAGACGGGGCCCATTTTCCTGGCATATCGGGCGAAAGAGGAACTGCAGAACAAGATCGGAGAGATCAAAACACAGACACCGGTATACGATTTTGTCAGTGAGGACGGCATCGAACATCGGGTGTGGGTGATTTCGGAGGCTGCGGATGTGGCAATGATTGAAGAGGCGTTTGCAAAGATCCCGGCTATTTATATTGCGGACGGTCATCATCGTTGTGCCTCAGCGGTAAAGGTGGGATTAAAGCGGAGAGAGCAGCATCCGGATTATACGGGAGAAGAGGAATTCAATTATTTCCTGTCGGTGATTTTCCCAGATGAAGAACTGCAGATCCTGGATTATAACCGGGTGGTGAAGGATTTAAACGGTATGGATGTCGATGCGTTCCTGGCAGCCATCGAAGAACATTTTATGATAGAGAAAAAAGGACGTATTCCTTACCGACCGGAGAAAAAAGGAGCTTTCGGTATGTTCCTGGAAGATGAGTGGTACTGTCTTACAGCGAAGAAGGAGATTCGGAGCGAAGATGCTGTGGAAGGACTGGATGTATCTCTTTTACAAAATTACCTGTTGAATCCTGTTCTGGGAATCGAAGATCCAAAGACCGATAAGCGGATCGATTTTGTGGGAGGTATCCGGGGACTTGCGGAACTGGAGCGGAGAGTACATACCGATATGAAGGTGGCATTTCCATGTATCCTACTTCCATCGGGGAACTTTTTGCAGTGGCGGATGCGGGACGTCTGATGCCTCCGAAGTCCACCTGGTTCGAGCCGAAGCTGCGCAGCGGTCTGTTTCTGCATGAGATAGAGCGGTAATACCTACGACCGGATAAGCAAAATAGTGACAGAATAGAATGCAGCAGACTACACGCCGCAGAAAAGAGGGAATATGACAAACAAACTTTATAAACTGATGAACTGGGCAAAGATAGAAGAAATCACTTATTCTGAATGTGATAATCCCCATGAACTGTTAGGACCTCATAAGCAGGGAAGTAAAATGCTGGTACAGGCATTCTTCCCGGGAGCAGAAAAGGTGACGATCCACTGGAAGAAGACAGGACAGGTAGGCGAAGCTTTTCTGGCAGATGTCCCTATGGAACTGGCAGACGAAGAAGGTTATTTCGCAGCCCTGATAAATGCCGGGAAGATGGCACCCTATGAATATGTGGTGGAATATGGAAAGACAGAAGAGCGTGAAGCCCACAGAATGATCTGCGGCGATGCTTACCGGCATGTTCCCCAGATCACGAAGGAAGATATGGATCGTTTTGCAGTCGGTGTTCATTACACCATTTATGAAAAACTGGGCGCACATCCCATGGAACTGGACGGAGAGAGTGGAACCTATTTTGCCGTCTGGGCACCGAACGCCATGCGCATCAGTGTAGTGGGGGATTTCAACGGATGGGACGGACGGATCCACCAGATGAGACGACTGGGTGATTCCGGCATTTTTGAACTGTTTGTTCCGGGGGCGGAGGTCGGAGACTGCTATAAATATGAACTGAAGATCAAAGGCGGATTGACCTATCTCAAAGCAGACCCTTACGGTAATGCCGCACAGAAGAGACCGGAGACAGCTTCCGTCATCGCTGACCTGCGAGATTTTTCGTGGGATGACAGCGAATTCTTGAAAAAAAGGGAAAGCTACCAGTGCGGAAATGCTCCGGTCAGTGTGTATGAAATGTATCTGGGAAGCTTTGTGACGCCGGACGAGGGACAGGATTATGCGAACTATCGTGAGATCGCTCCGAAGGTCATTGACTATGTAAAAAAAATGGGATACACCCATGTGGAACTGATGCCGGTTATGGAACATCCTCTGGATGCTTCCTGGGGCTATCAGGTGATCGGTTATTATGCCCCTACCGCCAGATACGGTACACCGGAGGACTTTATGTTCTTCGTGAATGAACTGCATAAGGCGGGAATCGGCGTGATCCTTGACTGGGTACCGGCACATTTTCCCAGAGATACTTACGGATTGTCCGGCTTTGACGGCACCTGTCTTTATGAGCATCAGGATCCCAGACAGGGCAGTCATCCGCACTGGGGCACCCTGATCTACAATTACGGTCGTCCCCAGGTATCGAACTATCTGATCGCCAATGCATTGTTCTGGGTGGAGAAATATCATGCGGACGGTATCCGTATGGATGCGGTAGCCAGCATGCTTTATCTGGATTACGGCAGACAGGACGGGGAATGGATTCCCAATATGTACGGTGGTAATGAGAATCTGGAAGCCATCGAGCTGATCAAACACTTTAATTCAATCCTCAAAAAGAGAGATCCCGGGGTATTGTCCATTGCAGAGGAAAGCACGGCATTTCCCATGATCACCGGATCGCTGGAGGAAGGCGGACTGGGATTTGACCTGAAGTGGAACATGGGCTTCATGAATGACTATCTGGATTATATCAAATACGATCCCTATTTCCGCAGCCACCACCACGGAGAGCTTACTTTCAGCATGATCTATGCCTACAGTGAGAAGTTCATGCTGGTATTTTCCCATGATGAAGTGGTACACGGCAAGGGAACTCTGCTTGGTAAAATGCCTGGAGACAGGGCACAGAAGCTTGCTAATTTACGTCTGACTTACGGTTATATGATGACCCATCCCGGCAAGAAGCTTCTCTTCATGGGACAGGATCTGGCGGAAGAGAAAGAAAGGAACGAAATGCGTCAGGTAGAGTGGCAGCTGGAGGAACAGAAGGAAAATGCCGGTGTCCAGAAACTGGTGAAGGATCTGAATGTACTTTACAGAGAGAATAAGGCATTGTATGAATGCGATGATCAGGCGAAGGGATTCCAGTGGATGAACGAGATCTCTGCCAATGAATGCTATGTAAGCTTTGTGCGTAAGGGAGAAGAGGCAGAGGAACTGCTTCTGGTCGTAGCAAACTTCTCCGGAGTACCCAGAGAGATCACCACAGGTGTGCCTTACGAGGGAAAATACAAGGAGATCCTGAACACGGATGCTGTGCAATATGGCGGTACCGGTGTGGTCAATGACCGTGTGAAACGTGCGGAGGACGTGGAATGGGATGACAAAAAGCAGTCCGTTACCGTGAAAATGGCTCCCCTTTCCTTAAGCATTCTGCAGTTTATTCCTTATACCGAGGCAGAACTGGAAAAAGTGATCGAGAAGCGTATCCGCAAGAATACACCGATCCGCAAGACCGCAGGCAAGACTACAAAAAGAAAACAGGAGAAATAAGGCAACATGGATCTGACAGATAACGTAATTGAAGAGGTGCAGAAAAAAGAAGGACTGATCGCATCTTTCCTGGATACCCTGCCGGAAAAGGCACTGAATCTTGGCATCCGGATCGGACTGGCACTGGTATTCTTTTTCATTGGAATGCAGCTGATCAGGCTGATCCGCAAGATCATCCGTAAATCTATGAACCGGGCGGGAGCAGAGACCGGTGTGATCCAGTTCGTGGACTCTTTTGTAAAAGCTTCTTTATATATAATACTGATCCTGACACTGGCGTCCTCCTTCGGCGTGGACGCAGCCAGCATTGTGGCGTTGCTGGGATCGGCCGGCGTGGCCATCGGTCTGGCAGTGCAGGGAAGTCTGTCTAATCTGGCGGGCGGTGTGCTGATTTTATTATTGAAGCCGTTTAAGGTGGGAGATTACATTGTGGAAGGCTCCTCCGGTAAGGAAGGTACAGTAAAAGAGATCCAGATCTTCTATACAAAGCTGTTAACCTATGATAATCAGACGATTATTCTTCCAAACGGCAATCTGGCAAATAACACCATTGTGAATGTCACTGTTGCCGAATCCAGGCGATGTGATGTGAAGGTGTCTGTTGCTTACAGCGCAGATATTAAGAAGGCAAAGGAAGTTCTGACAAAGGTTCTCTCGGAAGATCCCGATACTATAAAGGAAAGAGAGCATTTTGTATTTGTAGATGAACTGGCAGACTCCGGAATCAACCTATGTGTACGCTGCTGGTTTAAAAATGAGGATTTCTGGCAGGGAAAATGGCGTATTACCGAACAGTGTAAGTATGCACTTGATAAAGCAGAAATTGAAATACCGTTCCCGCAGATGGATGTGCATATGCGTTAATTAAAAATAGATATTGAATTTTACAGACTATAATGATAATATTACCGTTGTGATTCAATGTTTTAATATTTACATTTTTAGGAGGAAAAAATTATGAAAAAGTTTCTGGCACTTGCACTTGCATCTGTCATGGCTGTTTCTCTGGTAGCATGCGGCAGCACCAATGCTGACACCAATGCAGAATCCAGTGTGGCAGCTACCACCACTGCAACAACTGCAGAGAGCAGCAGTGAAGAACCCGGTCTGAAGATCGCTATCGTATCCAGCCCCTCCGGCGTGGATGATGGTTCCTTCAACCAGGACAACTACAACGGTGTTCTGAAGTTTATTGAGGAGAATCCGAATGCAACCGTAACCCCCATCCGTGAGGAGACCGGTGACAGCGCAGCAGCTGTTCAGGCTGTAGCTGATGTTGTAGCTGATTATGATGTTATTGTATGCTGTGGTTTCCAGTTTGCAGGTATCGGCAATCTGGCACAGGAGAATCCGGATACCAAGTTCATCCTGATCGATTCCTGGCCTACCGTTGATGGTACCGAAGTAACCGCAGATCAGGTGATCGACAACGTATACGCTGCTTACTATGCTGAGCAGGAGAGTGGTTTCTATGCAGGTATGGCTGCAGCTCTGTCTACCACCACAGGTAAGGTAGCAGTAGTAAACGGTATTGCATATCCTTCCAACGTGAACTACCAGTATGGCTTCGAGTGCGGTGTTAAGTATGTGAACGGTACCGAAGGCATGAACGTAGAAGTAGTAGAGCTTCCTTCTTACGCAGGTACCGATGTTACCGGCGCTAACGTAGGCGGTAACTATGTTGGTAACTTCTCCGATGAAGCTACCGGTAAGGTACTGGGTAATGCTCTGATCGCTGAAGGCGTGGACATCCTGTTCGTAGCAGCAGGTGGTTCCGGTAACGGTGTATTCACCGCTGCAAAGGAAGCTGAAGGCGTTAAGGTGATCGGTTGTGATGTTGACCAGTATGATGACGGTGCAAACGGTGACAGCAATATCGTTCTGACCAGTGGCCTGAAGGTAATGCATGATACTGTTTACAACGTACTGAACGAAGTAAAAGACGGTTCCTTCAAAGGTGCTAATGTGACTCTGACCGCAGCAGATGATGCTACCGGTTTCGTAAGTGAGGAAGGCAGATGCCAGCTCACCGCAGAGGCTATTGAGAAGATCAATGCAGCACAGGCTCTGTTAAAGGAAGGCAAGATCGTTCCTGCGGCAAACTTTAACGGTGTAACTCCGGAGACCTTTACCTGGTAGGAAGAATGGATTCACAAGAAGGTGATGGTGAGGAACTGTCACCTTCTTCTTGTTTTAACTGCTGTTTAAGCAGGAAAATGTACAGAAATGAGGATGAACATGTCGGAATATATTGTTGAGATGAAACACATCACCAAACGTTTTCCCGGGATCGTAGCCAATGACGATGTGACGATCCAGATCAAAAAGGGAGAGATCTTTGCCCTTCTGGGAGAAAATGGTGCAGGAAAATCCACCTTGATGAGTATGCTGTTCGGAATGTACGAACCGGATGAAGGAGAGATCTATATCCGGGGTGAAAAGGTGAAGCTGGAATCCCCCAATCATGCCACCAAATTAAACATCGGTATGGTACACCAGCATTTCAAACTGGTATCCAACTACACCATTGCTGAGAATATCGTAATGGGTATGGAGCCGGTGAAGAAGGTGCTGGGATGTATTCCGGTAGTGGATATGAAGAAGGCCAATCAGGATATCCGGAACCTTTCGGAAAAATACGGACTGGCAGTGAACCCCACCGATGTGATCAGCGACATTAATGTCTCTACACAGCAGAGAGTAGAGATCTTAAAGATGCTTTACAGAGAAGCGGAGATCCTCATTTTTGATGAACCCACAGCGGTTCTGACACCGCAGGAGATCGATTTCCTGTTGGATATTATCAAATCTCTGCGGGATGACGGCAAGACTATCATCCTGATCACACATAAACTGGAAGAAATCAAACGGATCGCGGACAGATGTGCCATCCTGAACCACGGACGTCTGATGGATGTCATGGATGTGGCTACCACGTCCACCAAAGTCATGGCCAACAAAATGGTAGGCCGTGAAGTGAATTTTGAGACAGAAAAAGAGCCTGCAAAACCGGGTAAGACCATACTCAGTATCGAGAAACTGAATGTTTACAATAAACAGGATTTCCAGGTGGTAAAGGATGTATCTCTGGAGGTACATTCCGGTGAGATCGTTGCGATCGCAGGTGTGGCAGGCAACGGACAGGTAGAAATCGCAGATGCTATTGCGGGACTGGTACCGGTGCGTTCCGGCAAGATCCTGTTAAACGGCAGAGATATTACGAACCTGTCTATCAGAGAACGAACGACCGAAGGAATTTCCTATATTCCCGAGGATAGACAGAATTACGGACTGGTTATGGATTTTACCCTTTCGGAGAATCTGGCGCTTCGTAATTATTACAAAGAGCCGTTCTGTCATAAGGGAGTACTGGATCAGAAGATTTTTGAAGACAACAGTGAAAAACTGATAGAAAAATACGATATCCGAAGCGGCCAGGGCAGCAAGACAGTGGTACGTTCCATGAGTGGTGGTAATCAGCAGAAAGCCATTATTGCCAGAGAAGTGGAACAGGATTCCTCCCTGATGATCTTTGTGCAGCCCACCCGTGGACTGGATATCGGTGCCATAGAGAATATCCACAAGCAGATCATTGCAGAGAGAGACAAGGGCAAGGCAATCCTTCTGATCTCTCTGGAATTGGATGAGATCATGAATTGTGCGGATACCATCGCAGTTATTTATAACGGAAGCATACAGAAGATCGCCAAAGCCAGTGAACTGACCACCAATGAAGTGGGAGAGTTCATGATGGGCGTAAAAAACAAGGAGAAGGAGGCATAAGACCATGAAAAAATTTACAAAATTATGGAATGCGGTAAAGATTCCTCTCCTTGCGATCCTTTGTAGTCTTGTGGCAGGTGGTGTGATCATCGCTGTGACCGGTTCCAATCCCTTTAAGGCTTATTACGCACTTCTACAGGGAAGCGGACTGGCACCCAAGTCCTCCTACGCCAGCTACAAGAGTATGCTGACGGACTTTATGAGTTATGTGAACTATTTTACCCCCATGATCTTCGCGGCACTGGCTGTGGCGGTAGCACTCCGCGCCGGACTGTTTAACATCGGCGTCTCCGGACAGATGCTGGCAGCCGGATTTACCGCAAGCATTGTTGTGGGCTACAGCAGTCTGAACGCTGTGCTGGCAAAGCCGCTGGTAGTGATCATCGGCCTGATCGTCGGTGGTCTGGTGGGGGCACTGATCGGCTTCCTGAAATACCGGTTTAATATCAATGAGGTCGTTTCCTCTATTATGTTAAACTATACGTTCCAGTATGTGATCAGTTTCTTCATCAATACCTTTTTCGTGGATCCGGTCTCCAGACAGTCAAAGGAAATCTCCGCAGCTTCCAGACTGACACTGATGGATACCATGGTGGGCAATCTGAAAATGGATATTCCGCTGGGAATTATTCTGGCTCTGCTTACGGTGGTGGCTGTATGGTTCCTGTTAGAGAAGACAAAGCTTGGTTATGAACTGAAGGCTGTGGGCTATTCCCGCAGTGCTGCAAAATATGCAGGTATCAAGGTAGGCAGAAGCATGGTACTGTCCATGACGATTTCCGGTGCACTGGCCGGACTTTCCGGTGTGACTTATTATCTGGGCTATGTGGGATCCATTCAGCCAAAGGTATTGATCAGTACCGGATTTGATGCCATTGCGGTATCCCTGCTTGGTAACAACAATCCCTTCGGTATTGTATTTTCTACTATGCTGATCACCCTGATCAGCAAGGGAAGTACTTATATGAAATCTGCGGCCGGCGTGGATGCGGAGATTGCATCCGTTATCACCGGTATCATCCTTTTGTTCAGCGCATGTAATGCTTACATCAAGTGGAAAATGGAGCGAAACAGAAGAGAGAAAACCAACAAGACAAAGGAGGACAAATAAATGGATATTGTGATCATTGACGGTTTATCCTTTGCACTGCCTTTATTTATTATGGCCATCGGTGGCATCTACTGTGAGAAATCCGGTGTGACCATGCTGGCGGTAGAAGGCTTACAGGGTTTTGGCGCCTTTATCGGTGCATTCGTGGCGGTTGCCATTGCGGGAAACTTTGCCGGAGACTCTCCGGCGCCTTTCTACATTGCCATGGTTATGGCGGCTGTGGGCGGAAGTCTGTTTGCACTGATCCATGCCATGTTATGTCTGAAGTTCAAGGCCAATCAGGTTATCAGTGGTGTGGTAGTCAATATTCTGGCCATGGCGCTGACCGCATATTTAACGAAGCTGTTCAACAGAGTGGTATTTGGTGCTACGTCCGATAAGTTGTACTGACTGTTTCTTCCAGAATTACCATCCCGGGAATCTCTAAGATTCCGGTACTGGGAGCGGTATTTACCAATCTGTATCCTTTTGAACTGGTGATTGTGGTAGTGGCATTCGTGGCGTGGTTTGTGATGTATAAGACCCGCTTCGGCATGCATCTGCGTGCCTGCGGTGACAATCCCCATGCAGTGGATGCGGCCGGAAGACAGGTGGGGCAGATCCGTCTGGCAGCCATTATGATCTGTGGTGCGTTGTCGGGACTGGGAGGTATCTGTTTCGCGTATTCCATTTCCGCGAACTTTTCCTCCAGTATTTATGTAGGTTACGGCTATCTGGCTATTGCGGCACTGATCTTCGGCAACTGGCGTATCCTGCCGACTCTGGGAGCGTGTCTGTTGTTCGGATTTGCCAGATCCGGTGGATACCGTCTGGTACAGGTACTGCAGATGCCCAGCAGTTATCAGGATCTGGTCATGATCCTGCCTTATGTACTGACTTTGCTGCTTCTGGTATTCTTCTCCAAACAGAATGGTGCACCGAGAGCACTGGGAGTGATCTACGACAAAGGTGCAAGATAAGCAGACATTTGCAGAACGTAGCTTTGCATGGCTCTGAAGAGTTACTACAAAAAAAGAGAAAGCGAAAAGCTTTCTCTTTTTTAATACATATAAGCTGAAAATGGGACTCGAACCCACGACCCCTTCATTACGAGTGAAGTGCTCTACCAACTGAGCTATTTCAGCGGACTAGGTTATTATATATGTTCTTGGGAAATTTTGCAACTGTAAAATTTATTATTTTCGCAGAACGTTTCACAAAGCCGTAAATTATGTAGGAGACCGTAAGACGAAAACGCCTGCGGATCTCCGAAAGGTCAGTTGCGGTGCTTTTTGCTGTAATGTTCCAGAGACTGTGTCAGCAGGTAGAGCAGCATGGCAATCACACATAGCAGTAAGATGGAACTGATTACCATATCCAGCTGGAAGACCTGGGAACCGTAGATGATCAGGTAGCCCAGTCCCCGTCTGGCGGCGAGAAATTCCCCGATGATAACACCTACCAGGGACAGCCCGATATTGACTTTGGTGGTACTGAGCAGGGTGGGAATGGATCCTGGCAGTACCACTTTGAAAAAGATATCCCTGCGGTTTCCACCCAGTGTGCGGATCAGAATCTCCTTTTCCGGATCTACCTGATGAAAGGCGGTGTAAAAGCTGATGATGGATCCGAATACTGCCACAGAGATTCCAGCAATGATGATGGTGTTGATCCCGGTGCCCAGCCAGACAATAAACAGAGGAGCCAGAGCGGATTTCGGAAGGCTGTTGAGCAGTACCAGATAAGGCTCTAAGATCTCCGACAGCTGCCTGGAAAACCACAGCAGAGTGGATAACAGAAGACTGACGAAAAATACCAGCAGGAAACTCAGGATCGTTTCTAACAGTGTGATACCGATATGCATCGGAAGGGACCGCTCTGTCCATAATTCTCCAAGGCACAGAATGACTCTGTGGGGACTGGAGAAAAAGAAACTGTCGATCCAGTCAAGATCTGCACTTACTTCCCACAGGAGTAAAAAGATTCCCAGAAGAAAAAAGCGCAGGAAGGAGACCTGTCTGTGATGGCTTTTGTGTTTTCGAAGATATTGTTCCTGAACGGTCAGAGGTTGTTTAATTTGTGGTCTCATCCGTTAATTCCTCCCAGAGTTGTTTGAAATAATATGGAAATTCTGGCGCATTTCTGGCAGCCAGCGGTGATGCATCCGGAAGCGTGAGCCGGATGGGGAGAACGGCCTTGATCGTCGCCGGCCTCGCAGACAGTACATAGACCTTGTCGGCCAGACTGATGGCCTCCGACAGATCGTGAGTGACGATGATCATAGTCTTACCAGCCTGCCGGATCAGCCGGCAGATATCCGCGGATACCATGAGCCTGGTCTGGTAATCCAGGGCGCTGAAGGGTTCATCCAGAAGGAGCAGCTGGGGATCCAGGGCAAGGGTGCGGATCAGGGCAGCACGCTGCTTCATGCCGCCGGACAATTCGCTGGGACGTTTATCCTGAAAGCTTTCCAGACCATAGTCGGACAGAAGCTGTTTCACATAGTCGGTACGCTCTTTGGTAAGAGCATGATGGATCTCCAGTCCCAGAGTGACATTCTGGTAGATGGTACGCCATTCGAAGAGATGATCGTGCTGCAGCATATAGCCGACACGGGGATAGTGAAGGGATCCGTCGGGATTGTTGACTACGATGGTGCCGGTCTCCGGAGCAAGCAGTCCCGCAATGATAGACAGCAGCGTGGACTTCCCGCAGCCGCTGGGACCTACTAAAGCGACAAATTCCCCTTCCTCCACCTGAAAGGAGACATCTTTTATGGCACCGGTCTCGCCCGCCAGATTATGATAGGAGTAACCTATGTTTTTTAATTCGATGAGAGCTCCCATAAAAAGGCATACTTCCTTAACTTGAATATTTATTGTTATAGTATGAATTTAAAAGAAAAAAGTGTTTTTGCTACCCGAAAGTGATGAAATTCACTGTATTGCATTAAAGTGTCGTTTGTGATATGATTAATTGCAATCAATGTCTATGAGAAAAATTGTCTGATAGGCTGCTGACAGAATAAAAAGATGGGAGAATGACCATGGCACAATTATGGGGAGGACGCTTTACGAAACAGACCGATCAGCTGGTATTTGATTTCAATGCGTCCATAACATTCGATAAGAGATTGTTTCATGAAGATGTCACCGGAAGTATCGTACATGCCACCATGCTGGCAAGGCAGGGAATCCTCACCGAGGAGGAGAGAAAGAGCATTATCGAAGGACTGACCGGTATTTTAGAGGATGTGGATGCCGGAAAGCTTACAATCGACGAAACCCAGGAGGATATCCACAGTTTTGTAGAGGCAACCCTGATCGACCGGATCGGTGATGCAGGCAAAAAGCTTCACACCGGACGCAGCCGTAACGACCAGGTGGCGTTGGACATGCGTCTCTATACCAGAGCGAGAGTGGCAGAGACAGACGGACTTCTGGAAAAGCTTCTGGAAGCCATTCTTGACACCATGGAGAACAACTTAGAGACCTATATGCCGGGATTCACCCATTTACAGAAGGCACAGCCCATTACTCTGGCTCATCATTATGGTGCCTATTTTGAAATGTTCAAGAGGGACAGACAGCGTCTGGTCGATATTTACAAACGTATGAATTATTGTCCTCTGGGAGCAGGAGCACTGGCCGGTACCACGTATCCGTTAGACCGTGAGTATACCGCAAAGCTGCTTCGTTTTGAAGGACCGACATTAAACAGTATCGATTCCGTGGCGGACAGAGATTATCTGATCGAGTTCCTTTCCGCACTTTCCACGATCATGATGCATTTAAGCCGTTTCAGCGAAGAAATCATTATCTGGAATTCCAATGAGTACCAGTTCGTGGAACTGGACGATGCCTATTCCACTGGAAGCAGCATTATGCCTCAGAAGAAGAACCCGGATATCGCCGAACTGGTAAGAGGCAAGACCGGAAGAGTCTACGGTGCCCTGATGGCGTTACTTACCACCATGAAGGGACTGCCCCTTGCTTATAATAAAGACATGCAGGAAGACAAGGAGATGGCTTTTGATGCCATGGATACCGTAGCGGACTGTATTGCCTTATTTACCGGCATGATAAAGACCATGAAGTTCCGTAAGGACCGTATGGCAAAGAGTGCCATGAACGGATTTACCAATGCTACGGATGCCGCAGATTATCTGGTAGGTAAGGGCGTACCTTTCCGGGATGCTCATGGCATTATCGGACGCCTGGTACTGTATTGTATTGAAAAGGATACTTCCATTGATGCCCTGAGCCTGGAAGAATTACGTTCCATCAGTGATAAGTTTGATGAGGACATTTACGATGCCATTTCCTTAAAGACCTGTGTGGAAAAGCGGCTGACCATCGGTGCTCCCGGTGCGGAAATGATGAAGCAGGTCATTGAGAAAAATAAAGAATACCTGAAAACAAATGCCATAGAAGTATATCAACAGGCTTTGGAAGACCGCATTCAGTAAGTGGAAACTGAACAGGTCTTTTGCAGATAAAATAAAAATGCACAAAGATGAGGAGGAAATGAAAAATGAGTGAAAAATTACGTGTAGGTATCCTGGGCGGAACCGGTATGGTAGGTCAGAGATTTATCTCTCTGTTGGAGAACCATCCCTGGTTCGAGGTAACGACCATTGCTGCCAGCCCCCGTTCCGCAGGCAAGACTTATGAGGAGGCCGTGGGTGACCGTTGGAAGATGACCACTCCCATGCCCGAAGCTGTGAAAAAGCTGGTAGTCATGAATGTCAATGAAGTAGAAAAAGTAGCCGCACAGGTTGATTTCGTATTCAGTGCGGTAGATATGACCAAGGATGAGATTAAGGCCATCGAGGAAGCATACGCAAAGACCGAAACCCCTGTGGTATCCAACAACAGTGCCCACAGATGGACCCCCGATGTTCCCATGGTAGTACCCGAGATCAATCCCGAACATTTCCAGATCATCGAGGCACAGAAGAAGAGACTGGGAACCACCAGAGGATTTATCGCTGTAAAGCCCAACTGCTCCATCCAGAGCTATGCACCGGTTCTGACCGCATGGAAGGAATTCGAGCCTTACGAAGTGGTAGCAACCACTTATCAGGCAATCTCCGGCGCAGGCAAGACTTTTAAGGACTGGCCCGAGATGGTAGGCAATATCATTCCTTACATCGGTGGTGAGGAAGAGAAGAGTGAGAAAGAACCCTTACGTATCTGGGGTAAAGTGGAAGGCGATAAGATCGTTCCCGCAACTTCTCCCGTGATCACCTGTCAGTGCATCCGTGTTCCGGTATTGAACGGACATACCGCAGCCGTATTTGTTAAATTCCGTAAGAAGCCCACCAAGGAGCAGCTGATCGAGAAACTGGTCACCTTCAGCGGTGAGCCTCAGAGACTGGGACTTCCCAGCGCACCGAAGCAGTTTATCCAGTATCTGGAGGAGGACAACAGACCTCAGGTGGCTCTGGATGTTGATTTCGAGAACGGTATGGGTATCAGTGTAGGTCGTCTGAGAGAAGATACCGTATATGATTACAAGTTCGTAGGTTTGTCACACAATACCTTACGTGGAGCAGCTGGGGGAGCATTGCTTTGCGCAGAACTTTTGAAAGCACAGGGTTACATCACCAAAAAATAAAGGGTGAGTGGGGTTATGAACGAGTTACGCTATCAGCTGGATCTTATGCGCGCAATGAATCAGAAACTGAGCGCTAAGGAGAGAATGTATCGTCTGTTGTGCGATACCATGGATTATGCTTATATCTACTATTCTTTTGAAAAGAATACGGTCACTACGCTGGGAAAATGGGATGATTTCTTTGACTTCCAGATTCTGGACAGAAGAGATTTTGTAAAATTTCAGGAGATGGTGGACGAACCGTATGTGCTGGCACTTCGGGAAATGCTGTTTTTGGAAAAGAGCGGTCGGGAGACGGACTCTGTGGAATGTATGCAGAGGGGAAAGAAGACCTGGCTGCAGTTTTCCAGCAGGATTTTCTACGAAGATGGCAGGCCGACGGATCAGATTATTGTGGTACAGAATATCACCAAACAGAAAACACAGAACGAAGAGCTTCTCTACATGGCATATTATGACAGTCTGACCGGACTGTACAACCGTAATTATTTTGTGCGTCTTCTGACCGAATTTCTTCGTCGGGCCAAAGAGGATAACCGGCTGGTCAGCGTGCTTGTTATTGATATTGATGATTTCCGCAAGGTAAATGACGGACTGGGAATCGTGGCGGGGGACGAACTGGTACAGCAGTTTGGCTCTTTTCTGAAGGAATTTAACGGGGATGATGTGATCGTCTGCCACCTGACCAGTGATGTCTACTGCATGGCCATTTATGATCCTTGTGGGAACAAAAGTGTGGAACATATTCATAAGGAGATCGTTAAGCGCACCAGGGAGCCGTTTTATCTGGTGGGCGGGCAGGTCCTGAACATCACCGTAAGTGTCGGTGTGGCGGAATATCCGGAGGCTGCGACTTCCGCACTGGAACTGATCAACTGTGCGGAAATCGTAATGTTCAAGGGAAAAGCCATGGGCAAGAACCGGATCCAGTATTTCGATACGCCGATCCTGAACGATTTCCTGAAAAATGTAGAACTGGACAGCAAATTAAAAGAGGCTGTTTTTGAGAATAATTTTCTGCTGTATTATCAGCCCCAGTATTATGCGGGCAACCGTAAACTGCGGGGCGTGGAGGCACTGATCCGTTGGAAGGATGGCAACGGCAGAATGATCAGCCCGGCAAAATTCATTCCCATTGCGGAGAAGAACGGAACGATCATTCCTATCGGCAACTGGGTACTGGAACAGAGTATCCGTACTTTTTCCGAATGGAGGAACCGTTACGGAGTTCCTTTTGTGCTGTCAGTGAATATTTCCGCGTTGCAGTACCAGAAGGAAGATTTTGTGGAAACCCTGCTGAATATCATTCATAAATACGATGTGGATCCGGATGAAATCGAACTGGAGATCACAGAAAGCATTTTGATCGACGATTTCAGTGCAGTTACCGAGAAAATGCAGTTGTTGAAGGAGTACGGGATTCGCATTTCACTGGATGACTTCGGAACAGGATTTTCTTCCCTGTCTTACTTAAAGAAGCTGCCTATCAATACGCTGAAGATTGATAAATCATTTACCGACACGCTGCTGACGGATTCTGCGACCCGGATTATTACGGAGTCTATTGTAAGTATGGTGAAATCCCTGGGATTTGAGTCCATTGCGGAAGGCGTGGAGGAAGAACAGCAGTATAAATATCTGCGGGTCATCGGGTGTGATATCATTCAGGGATATCTGTTTGGAAAGCCGTTGTCACAGGAAGAGATCGAACAACTGTTGCAGAAGATGTACTGATCTGCTGGGTCAGAAAGAAAGAGGCTGCCATGCTGACTGGAAGGGAACAGGAAACAGCTTTTTTGGAAAATCATTATAAGAGAACAGGGAGTCAGATCCTGGTGGTGTATGGACAGAGAGGCGTTGGCAAGACGGCTCTCTTAACCTCTTTTACGGAGAAAAAACAGACGTTGCGTTATAGCGCGGGAAACTGTTCTTCCAGAGAACAACAATATTTGTGGGGACGGGAACTGCGAAGCCGGGGAAAGGAGATTGCAGAGTATCCTTCCTGGCGGGAATTGCTGGAATGCATGACAATACAGAAAGGCGAAACGACAGCAGATAAGAAAGTACTTATCATAGAGAATTTTCAGTATCTTTTAAAAGGGGATACTTTGTTTTTGCAGGAACTGATCCGGTTCCTGAAGGAGAAAAAAGAAGCACTGTTAGTGATCCTGACCACCTATGCCTCCGGCTGGGTGGAGAACAGCATGATTTCCAAAGTGGGAAATCTGGCATTTTCCGTCAGCGGATTTCTGAAGGTGAAGGAACTGCCTTTTTCCGCCATGCGTAAGATATTTTCCGACTATACGGTACAGGAAAGTATTTCGCTTTATGCGGCATTGGGAGGGCTGCCGGGACTGTGGCGGCTGCTTTATCCGCAGAATTCGGCAGAAGAAAATCTGATCAGGCTGCTTTTACAGAGGAACAGCTTTCTGCCGGAGCTTATGATAAAATGGCTGTCGGAGGAATCGCGGGAGACGGCAGTTTATGACACCATTCTGGCAATGCTGGCAGACGGAAGACATGGAAAACTGAACGATATGTATGCACATACCGGATTTTCCCGGGCCAAGATCAGTGTATATCTGAAGAATTTGATGGAACTGGAGCTGGTGGAGAAGGTGCTGCCCGGTACATATGAGATCTGTAATGCGTTTGTCCGGTTTTATTTTTGCTTTCTGTTTCCGCATCAGACGTCTGAGCGGACAGAAGGCAGTACATTTTATGAAAAATACATCCGGGAAGAATATAATGATTTTCAACTGTTGACCTATCGCCGGATCTGTCAGGAAGTGCTGCAGGGACGTTTCCGGACGGTTGAACTCTGGAACAGCAGACAGGGGAAAATCTATTTTCTGTGCAGGGAGGACACCGGCAGAAAGATCGTGGTGGATTATTCCGGCACGGTATGTTATACTTCGAAAGATTATGATGTGCTGCAGGCATCCATGAAGAGGGAACATGTGACTGCAGACAGCATTCTGATATTTAGCGAGAATGGATATGAGAAGACATTAACGGAAAGAACGGTACAGATACTGGTGCATTCCGTGGATGAGAACTCGTAAGACAGGAAAGATGGTATTACGTGGGTAAAAATTTATTTATTGCAGAGAAACCGAGCGTGGCAAGAGAATTTGCCAATGCTTTAAAATACAATATGCGTTCCAAAGACGGCTATCTGGAATCGGAAGAGGCTATCGTTACCTGGTGTGTGGGACATCTGGTGACCATGAGTTATCCGGAGATGTATGATGAAAAGTTCCGGAGATGGAGCTTTGACACCCTGCCTTTTCTACCGACGGAATTCAAATACGAAGTCATTGAAAGTGCGAAAAAACAGTATACGATCGTAAGTTCCTTGCTGAACCGGCCGGATGTTACGACAATTTATGTCTGCACCGACTCCGGAAGAGAGGGAGAATACATCTATCGTCTGGTGGAGCAGATGTCGGGCGTACAGGACAAGGAACGGAAACGTGTATGGATCGACTCCCAGACGGAGGAAGAAATCTTACGTGGAATCCGGGAGGCAAAAGATCTCTCAGCCTACGACAATCTGGGAAATGCTGCCTATCTGCGGGCCAAGGAAGATTATCTCATGGGTATCAATTTTTCCAGAGCCCTGACGTTAAAATACGGCAACACGGTAAAAGGGTATCTCAAAAGAGACCGGGCAGTGATTTCTGTGGGTCGTGTCATGACCTGTGTCCTTGGAATGATCGTGAACAGAGAGCGGGAGATCCGTTCGTTCACCAAGACTCCCTTTTACCGGGTGATCGGTAATTTTAAATTACAGGAGAAGCCCTTTACCGCAGAGTGGAGAGCAGTGGAAGGCTCGAAATACTATAATTCTCCGGCACTGTATAAAGAGAACGGCTTCAAGAAAAAAGAGGATGCCGAGCGTCTGATCGCAGAGCTTACCGCAGAACCGGCAGGCCCGGTGACTGTCACCGGCATTGAGAAGAAAAAAGAGAACAAGAATGCACCGCTTCTGTACAATCTGGCGGAGTTACAGAATGACTGTTCCAAATACTTTAAGATCAGCCCGGATGAGACTTTGCGGATCGTACAGGAACTGTATGAGAAAAAGATGACCACTTATCCCCGAACGGATGCCAGAGTCCTGTCTACGGCGGTGGCAAAGGAAATCCACAAGAATATCGGTGGCTTACGCAGCTATGCTCTGGCCACTCCTTTTGCCAAAGAAGTGTTAGAGCAGGGGACCTATAAGAATATTGCGAAGACACGTTACGTGAATGATAAGCAGATCACGGATCATTATGCCATCATTCCAACGGGACAGGGACTGAACAATCTGGCAGGTCTGGCCCCTACGGCGGCAAAAGTGTACGAGGTCATTGTACGTCGGTTCCTGAGTATTTTCTATCCTCCGGCAGTCTATCAGAAGTTCTCTCTGACAGTGAAGGTAAAGGAAGAAAACTTTTTTGCCAGCTTTAAGGTACTGGTACAGGAAGGGTATCTGAAGGTGGCGAACTTCTCTTTTAAGAAGGAGAATACGGCACCGAAGGAAGATAAAGAGAATGAGAATGAAAGCGCTGATGAAAAATGTGATGCAGAGCTTACCAATCTGCTGATGCATCTGAAAAAAGGAGATTCTTTGACTGCGGATACCTATGAGATCAAGGAGGGCGAGACTTCGCCGCCCAAGCGTTACACTTCGGGAAGCATTATCCTGACCATGGAAAATGCGGGCCAGTTTATCGAGGACGAAGAACTGCGGGCCCAGATCAAGGGAAGCGGCATCGGCACCAGCGCCACGAGAGCGGAGATCCTGAAGAAACTGGTGAATATCGAATATCTGGCACTGAACAAGAAGACCCAGGTGCTGACTCCCACCCAGATGGGAGAGATGATCTATGACGTGGTATCGGATTCCATAAGACCACTTTTAAATCCGGCACTGACGGCCAGTTGGGAAAAGGGGCTTACCATGGTGGCGGATGGTGTGATCACACCGGAAGAGTACATGGGAAAGCTGACGGATTTTGTGGGAAGGCGAACTACCGCTGTACGCAGCCTGAACAATCAGGGAGTGCTATGGAGACAGTTCCAGGCTACAGAAGAATTTTATCAGAAGAAGACAAAGCAATCTAATGCCAAAAATAAGGAATAAAGATGAGGAGAAATTATCATGGAAAATATTACGATTGAGAATCTGTATGATCTGAAGGAGACCATTGCGGCAGATCTGTTCACCGAGGCAGAATATCCCTGGGAGGTGCTTCCCAGAATCCACGATTTCATTCTGGAACTGGGTAAGAGACTGCCGGAAGAAATTTATGAAAAAAGAGGCGAGGATATCTGGGTGGCAAAGAACGCAAAGGTAGCTCCTACCGCCTGCCTGAACGGTCCGCTGATCATTGATGAAGAAGCGGAGGTCCGTCACTGTGCCTTTGTCCGTGGCAATGCCATTGTGGGTAAAGGCGCGGTAGTTGGCAATTCCACGGAACTTAAGAACGTGGTTCTGTTCAATAAAGTACAGGTGCCTCATTATAATTACGTGGGAGACAGTGTGTTGGGCTTCAAGTCCCATATGGGAGCCGGTTCCATTACTTCCAACGTGAAGAGCGACAAGACGCTGGTGGTTGTAAAGAACGGAGAAGAGAAGATTGAAACCGGGCTGAAGAAGATGGGGGCCATGTTGGGAGACCATGTAGAAGTGGGTTGCAACAGCGTACTGAATCCCGGAACAGTCATCGGACGCAATTCCAACGTGTATCCTACTTCCTGTGTCAGAGGGGTGATCCCTGCCGGACATATCTTCAAAAGACCCGGAGATGTGGTGAAAAAAGATAATATCTAAAAATTAGATCATTATTATTCAAAGCATCGATGAATTTTGATTGACGAATGTCCTTTTATGGGTTATGATATTTATCAGTGCAACGCTTTGACGGGGTAAAGCGTCTGCGCATTACAGTAAGCAGATCGTAAGATCCGCAGAAAAGAGGACATTTATTATGAAAAAGAAATTATTATCTGTAGTACTTACCGCAGTAATGGCAGCATCTGTCCTGACAGGTTGTGGCAGCACCGATAACGGAACTGCTTCCACCGCAGCAGCTACCGGCACAGCTCAGAGTGAAGCAGCAGCTACTAGTGCCGCTTCCACAGATGGTAAGGTATATAACATCGGTATCTGCCAGCTGGTTGAGCATGAAGCTCTGGATGCAGCAACCCAGGGATTCCAGGATGCTTTAAAAGAAAAGCTTGGTGATAATGTAAAATTTGATCTGCAGAATGCACAGGGTGAGCAGACCACCGCAGCTACCATCTGTAATGGGTTCGTATCTGATGGTGTGGATCTGATCCTTGCCAATGCAACCTCTCCTTTACAGAGTGCAGCAGCAGCTACCACCACGATCCCCATCTTAGGTACTTCCGTAACGGATTATGCTACCGCACTGGAGATCTCCGACTGGTCGGTGCTACCGGCAGAAATATTTCCGGTACTTCTGATCTGGCTCCTATTGAAGAGCAGGAAGCTATGTTAAAGGAACTGTTCCCGGATGTAAAGCAGGTTGGTCTGTTATATTGCTCCGCAGAAGCTAATTCTCTGTATCAGATCCAGCTGTTTGAGGCTGCTCTGGACAAAGATGGTATTGCATATAAAGAGTATGCTATCGCCGATACCAACGAAGTACAGTCCGTTACCACGGCTGCCGCAGGCGAGTGCGATGTTCTGTACATCCCTACCGACAACACACTGGCATCCGTAACCGAGACTGTATATAATGTCGTAGCTCCCGCTAAGATCCCTGTTATTGCAGGTGAAGAGGGTATCTGCAACGGCTGTGGCGTAGCAACCTTATCCATCAGCTATTACGATCTGGGATATGCTACCGGTGAGATGGCTTACGAGATCCTGGCTGAGGGCGCAGACATCACTACTATGGATGTACGTTATGCTCCCAATGTTACCAAGAAGTACAATGCCAAGATCTGTGAGGAGCTGGGTATCACCGTTCCCGATGATTACGTAGCAATTCAGTAAGAGTTATACAGGTATTTAAGTACGGTTCTAACAAAATATACTTCGATAGGGATAGCGCGTAACAGCGATATCCCTATCTGGAGTTTTAGGAGGAAAAAGAAATGTCTTACTTTATGTCACTGAATCCCCTTTCCCTGTTCAGGGCAATGCCGGGATCGATAGCACAGGGAATGATCTGGGGAGTCATGGCACTGGGAGTGTATATTACCTTCCGCCTGCTGGATTTCGCTGATCTGACCGTGGATGGTTCCATTGCAACCGGTGCTGCGGTATCCGTTATGCTGATTCGTGCGGGAGTTTCTCCTATAGCTACGCTGCCCATTGCTTTCCTGGCCGGAGCATTGGCAGGCATGGTAACGGGACTGTTGAACACCGCACTGGGAATCCCCGGAATTCTGGCAAGTATTCTGACGCAGATCTCCCTGTATTCCATTAATTTGAATATCATGGGCAAAGCAAACCAGCCGGTCAGCGTAGATAATTATCCGCTAGTGGTATCTCTGCGTTATGTGACGGACGGTTCGGTGAGCAGACTTCTGTTTTTCCTGGGAATGATCGTATTTTTACTGGCACTGATCGCTGTGATGTACTGGTATTTTGGAACAGAACAGGGTCATGCTATCCGTGCTACGGGCTGTAACGGTAATATGGCAAGAGCACAGGGCATCAATACCAACTTCATCAAAGTGCTGGCACTGATGATCTCCAACGGTCTGGTAGGACTGTGTGGTGCACTGTACGGCCAGTTCCAGGGGGCATCGGATGTCAATATGGGACGCGGTGCTATCGTTATCGGTCTGGCAGCTGTTATCATCGGTGAGGTTCTCTTCGGTAAGTTTGCCAGCAAGAGAAAGCTTGCGTTCGCATTTACCCTGGCATCGGTTATTCTGGGCGCTGTGATCTACTATATGGTATATCAGTTCGTACTGTGGCTGAAGATGCCTTCAGAGGATATGAAATTGTTCTCCGCTATCGTAGTTGCCATTTTCCTGGCAATTCCTTACTTGAAGGAGAAGAGAACACTTCGGAAAGGAGCGTCAAAGTAATGGCTTACGCATTGGAGATACAGGACGTACATAAAGTATTTAACAGAGGCACCATCAACGAGAAGGTGGCCTTGAATGGAGTAAACTTAAATCTGAATCCCGGGGATTTCGTGACGATCATTGGTGGTAACGGCGCGGGTAAGTCCACCACGCTGAATGCTATCGCCGGCGTATGGCCCATCGATTCCGGCAAGATCATCATTGATGGTACGGATATTACGAACCTGCCAGAACACAAGAGAGCAAAATATCTGGGAAGAGTATTCCAGGATCCCATGACGGGAACCGCAGCTACCATGGATATCGAAGAGAACATGGCGATTGCGTTACGTCGCGGTGAGAAGAGAACCCTTCGCTGGGGTGTTTCCAGAGAGGACAGAGAGTTATTCCGCGAGAAGCTGCAGACTCTTGGATTGGGACTGGAAGACCGTATGACCAGCAAGGTGGGGCTGTTATCCGGTGGTCAGCGTCAGGCCATCACACTGCTTATGGCAGCATTGAAGCAGCCCAAGCTCCTTCTGCTGGATGAACATACCGCAGCACTGGATCCCAAGACCGCAGCCAAGGTACTGGAGATCAGCGACAAGATCATCGCAGAGAATCAGCTGACCGCCATGATGGTAACTCACAACATGAAGGATGCCATCGTTCACGGCAATCGCCTGATCATGATGCACGAAGGCAAAGTGATTTACGATGTGGCTGGGGAGGAGAAGAAGAATCTTCAGGTGAAGGATCTGCTGGCAAAGTTCGAGGAAGTCAGCGGCGGAGAATTCGCCAATGACCGCATGATGTTGGCGTAAAAATAAGAACGGGACACGCTGCCGATTTAGGCAGCGTGTTTTTGCGTGTGGGCCCCGCGGCGCCCGTTTTTTACGGGGTTAAAGCCCCA
>ERZ860023.129-NODE-129-length-49228-cov-2.795477_pt1 | contig 49228 bp, 41 predicted proteins | sample MGYA00509983_ERZ860023 | MGnify/ENA primary metagenome ERZ860023 (study PRJEB30046, sample SAMN00715180) | human gut metagenome | study: EMG produced TPA metagenomics assembly of the A metagenome-wide association study of gut microbiota in type 2...
CTGGGTGACAACCGCAACCACAGCATTGACAGCCGCTTTGCGGAAGTCGGGATCATCCCCGCCGCTTCTATCGCAGGAAAAGTTATTACCGGTCGAACACCCTTCCGGTAGGCACCATAGTTGTCAGATCCTGTGCATGGCCTTTCTGGAGATATTCTACCATGTGTTTCTCGCTGCCGGGAGCGTATTCCAGAAAACGTCTCTCTCTGGTATCTCCCTCTTTCCAGTCAAACACCGCGTCGCTCTGCGCGCCATCCAGCAGTCGGACATACGCCTCCTGCAGGTCTTCGTAGCTGATGGGTGCTTCTGAAATCTGCATGGTATCGTGCTGTTCATTTCTTCCTTTGATCAGAAGCAGCGCTGCCTGCCGCAGAAAGTCCTCTTCCTTTTCTCCCATGCCGTTGTATCCGTGATCCGCCATTACGATCAGAGCGGTGTTGTCATAGGCACCACTGTCTTTCAATGCCTGAATATAATTTGCTGCCAATGTAATGGAAGCTTCCATGCTCTGACGGTAAGATCCCTGTTCCACACCGATAACATTGGCGTCCTTGTCATAGATAAAAGGTGCGTGGGCCCCGTTCAGATGGATGAACTTGAAACGTTTTCCCGTCTCATCCATCACCACACCCTGGGCTGCCAGCCCCTCCTTGAAAGCCGTATTATCCGCAGTAAACGCCTTGGAATCCGAACCTTCCGGATGAGATTCCCGTAATTCATTAAAATAGATTTCTTTGATGACGCAGTATCTTTTCAGATCATACGGTGCATACCGGAATCCAACGAGCTTCAGCTCCTGCTTTGCCAGTTCCAGATAAGAAACGGGGGTGACCTTAGTAAAATAGACATTGTCAAAATTGTCCACGATGGAAGCATCCTGTGCACGGATATCATCCTCATAGAGGTCGATCTGATAATTTCTGCTCTTCAGTTCCTTCCACAACGGTGCCTCTCTGTAGACTCTGTCCAGATAGTCCTGAAAAGATCCCTCATTCTCATACCATTCACCGGATAAAATAAAAGGAATAGCATTCAATGTGCTGGTGTAAGTTCCCGTGGTATTCTCAAAATAAGTAAAATCTCCAAAGATCTCCCGGTACTCCGGATGTTCCTCTAACAGTGAGGTAAACTCTCTGGAATCTGCCGTATCCAACACAAGGATCACAAAATTGTTGTCCGCAGACATCTCGAATTCTTCTTCCACGCTGACATGCAGATGCAGTTTGGAATGCAGTGCCCCGCTGGTAATCACGGTGCTGCATGCGGTAACCAGAAGCATCAGGGTCATGCATCCGCTGATGAACATTACCACATGGACAAATTTCTGCTTTCGCAGCACGATCATTGCCGCAATTACAACGATCAGCACTACTACCCAAAGAAGCAATGTATCTTTCCGGAGAATATCGTATTTGCCCCACCAGATTGAAGTTCCGTCCAATGGCGGCAGTCTGTCGATCATAAAATTCCCCTGGATATAGGTGCAGATAAAAAGTGCAATCCCTCCGGCCAGTGTGATCCGGTACACATACGGATGAATCAGCATGGCAATCAGATACAACACCGCCAGTACGGCGAAACAGGCTGCAAACATCCCCAGTGCAGTGATCAATAACGTGGAAAAATCAAACCAGAATTCCGCTGTATTCGCACAGTACAGATCGATCGGAGCATACAGAAACAGCAGGAAACTGATAGCCGCCGACACCTGCAGACCCGGTATCCAATTTTTAAGATTCCTTTTTTTCACCTGTTAAACTCCCTTCCGGTCAGTTCCATTCCGTCCAGATCCTGTGCATGTCCTTTTTGGATATATTCCACCAGATGGTCGGTCTCGGAGAAAGAATAACGCAGATAGCGCCGCTCTCTTGTATCTCCTTCTTTCCAGTCAAATATCGCATCACTCTGTTTCCCATCCATCAGGCGCATATAGGCATCCCAGAGATCCACGTAACTGACCGGAGCCTCGGAAATCTGCATGGTATCATGCTGCTCTCTCATTCCCTTGACCAGAAACATCGGCGCAGGTCTCATCCAGACATCCCTGTCTGTTTCATCCCCCTGTCCGTTATAGCCATGGTCAGCCATCACAATGATTGCCGTATTATCATAAGCTCCGCTTTCCTTAATGGCATCAATATATTTTGCAGTAAGTGCAATGGACGCTTCCATATTCTGGCGGTAATCCCCTCCCGGGACATATTCCATATCTCCACCATAGATAAAAGGTGCATGGGCTCCTTCCAGATGAATGAATTTAAAGTTCTTCTGCTCCTGATCCATGACAACACCGTTCTCTAACAGGGCTTCTTTGAAGGCCATATTGTCCTCTGTAAAGATTCCAGCCGTTGTGCCATCCGGCTCTGAAACCTGTAACGCATCGAAATAAATCTCTCTGGTCTCGCAGTAGCGCTTCAGATCATACGGTGCATAACGGAAGCCGACTAACTTCAATTCTTCCTTTGCAAGTTCCAGATAAGAGTTTGGTCTGACTGTTGTGTGATAAACATTGCCGAAATTGTCTGCCACACTGTCATCCTGAGCACGAATATCATCCTCATAGAGGTCGATCTGATATCCTCTGCTCCACAGTTCCTCCCACAAGGGGGAATTCAGATATACATCATTCAGATAATCTGCAAGCGGTTCCTGATTCTCGAACCATTCTCCGGATAAAATATAGGCCACCGCATTCATGGTACAGGAATAATTCCCCATCATATTTTCATAATAAGTAAAATCTGCAAAAATATCACGGTACTCCGGATGATCCTCCAACAGGGAAGTAAACTCTCTGGAATCTGCCGTATCCAGCACAAAGATCACAAAATTCTCGTCACTGGACATATTAAACTCGTTTTCCTCGCTGATGTACAGATGCACTTTGGGAATCAGTGCCCCTTTCGTCAATGCAGTACTGCAGGCTGTGACCAGAAGCATCAGAGTCATACATCCGCTGATAAACATGGCAACATTTTCAAATCGTTCTTTTCTAAGAAAAATCGCAGCCAAAACAACCACCGCCAGAACAATTCCCCATAATATCAGGGTGTCTTTCCGAAGGATGTCGTATTTCTCCCACCAGATGGACGTGCCATCCAGCGGAGGCAGCTTGTCGATCATAAAATTGCCCTGGATATAGGTACAGATAAAAAGTGTCAGCCCTCCAGCCAGTGCGATCCGGTACACATACGGATGAATCAGCATGGCAATCAGATATAACACCATCAGTACAGCAAAACAGGCAGCGAACATCCCCAGTGCAGTGATCAATAACGTGGAAAAATCAAACCAGAATTCCGAAACATTCGCGCAGTACAGATCGACAGGTGCATATAAAAACAACAAAAAGCTGATAGCCAGGGATATGAAAATCCCCGGCATCAGCTGTCTGCCTGTTATCTTTTTTCTCACAGTATTTTTACTCACACTTATTCTCCCTGTCACATTGTTGCATTTCTTTCTAACGATTATACTCTCTTCCGGTAGGAATCATGGTATCCATATCAGAAGCATACCCCGTCTGTATATACTCCTGCATATGATCGTCATCCAGGAAAGAATACCGTAAGAACCGGCGTTCTCTTGCATCGCCTTCCTTCCAGTCAAAGACCTCATCACTCCGCCTGCCGTCCAGCAGACGCACATATGCCTCCTGGAGATCCTCAAAGCTTATGGGTGCCTGTGAGATCTGCATGGTATCATGATGCTCATTTCTTCCCTTGATCAGAAGTAATGCACACTGACGCATCCAGGTAGCCTCTCCGCTTTGTCCCAGGCTTCCGTTATAACCATGATCCGACATCACAATGAGGACTGTATTGTCGTAGGCTTCACTGTTGCGCAGATGTTCGACATAATCCATTGCACCGACCATCGTGGCCTGTGCGCTCTGTTCATAGGTGCCGTCCAGTTCATTGATGATATTCATGTCCTTATCATAGATATAAGGAACATGTGCTCCGTTCAGATGAATAAATTTGAATTTTTTGGAGGAATCTTCCACGGTAATTCCCTGCAGATCCAGCTGACTCTTAAATACATGATCCGATTCACTGCAGCTGGTTTCCTCAGGTGTATTCTCTACCTGGAGCAGTTCTGCGAATGCAGCCTTTTTAAATGTACACATTTTCTTCAGTTCAAAAGGCGCATACCGGAAACCGATCAGCTTCAACAGTGGTTTCGCAAATTTCGTATAAGAACTCAGTTCGAAATCCACTACGTGAATGTTGCTGAACATATGCATCAGTTCGGTATCCATATACAATTCAGAATCACAGAGTTCCATATTGTAGCCACGTTCCTGCAATGTCTGAAACAGTGGGGACTCCTGGTACACCCTCTTGCCGTAATCATCAAAGGGTTCATCATTTTCATACCAGTCTCCGGACAGAATATAGGGAACGGATCTCTCTGTGCAGGAGTATGCTCCTACCGTATTTTCAAAATAGGTGAAATCACGAAATACCTCACTGTATTCCGGATGCTCGTCCAACAGCTCCGTGATCGTTCTGGAATCCACCGTATCCAGCAGAAGGATCACGAAATTCTGGTCTTCGGACATCACAAACTGTTCGTCCGCACCATATTGATAATGTACTTTTTCCTGCAGTGCCCCACTGGTAAACACAACACTGACTGCTGTGATCAGCAGCATCAATGTCAGTCCACCGCTTAAATACATTACCGTTTTGGACAAAAGATCTTTTTTCAGGAAAATATACATGAGCACTACAACAACAAAGCCGATGCCCCAGAGAATAAAATCCTCTGTCCTCAGAAATGTATATTCTTCCCATCGAATCGTCGTTCCATCCAGGGGCGGCAGATTCCTGATCAGAAAATTCCCCTGAATATAGGTACAGATCAGCCCTAAGAATCCACCTGCCAGTCCGATACGGTACAGCACCGGATGGATCAGCCACAAGACAATATAGATCAGAAGCAGCACAACGGTGCTGATCAAAAACAGGCCCAGTGATGCCCTGATCAGAATTCCGAAATCAAACCAGAACTCGGATATATTACTGCAATACAAATCTACCGGTGCATATAAAAACACCAGGAAACTGATGGCAGCCGCCACCACGATTCCCGGCAGCAGTTGCTTTTTATCCCGCTTTTTCATGTCAGATTACTTCTCCTGCTTGTCCTCTGCCTGATCCAGCATAATGTCATCGGATTCTACTTCTTTGTTTCTGTTCTCATCGATTCCCAGACTCTTGTCGATCTTCTTCTTGGCCTTTCTCCAGTAGATACCGGCTGCAGCGCCTACAGCGATGACTACACCGGCTACTGCCTGAATAGCATAGTTCATAACAGAAGGGTCAATATATGCATCTGCAGTTCCGGAAAACAGTACTGCGAATGCTGCTGCAAAAAATGTTACCTGTGCGATCTTGCTTAATTTTTTCATGTTTTTACCTCTTTCTTTTACTCTTTTTGTATTTCAGATTTTTATTGTTCTTTTGCTTTTTTGATCTGTTCCTGGACTGCCTGTACAATGTACTTTGCACCTACTTCGGCACTGTTGCCCAGATTGTATACATATTCTTCCACGAACTTTTCAATTCTGTCATGGTAAGCATCCTTCTGCTCCAGCAGATTTCTGACCTTGCTTTCGGTCTCCTCTGTCTTTGCAGGATCCAGACGGTCTCCGATGACATCCCTCATCCAGATATTGATAGGTACGGTGTCGATCTTCTGGTATTCCGGATTCATGACCTTCATGGGAGTATCCACGAACAGAACCGGCTTCTTGGTCGTAAAGGCATATTCATACGCGATACCGGACCAGTCAGTCACCAGCAGATCCGCCTCGAATACCGTGCTGTTGGATGAGAAGTCTGTCTGAATGTCAATATCCGGGTTCTTGGCATAACGCTCTTTCAGGCGATCCATCTTATCCTGTTGCAGACGCACCTGTTGAGGATGAGGACGTACTACCACTTCATAACCCTTACCTGCCAGATCATCCAGCATGCCTTCCAGACAGCTGTCCACGATATTGTCCTTCTGCCAGGAAGGTGCGATCAGAATATGCTTTTTCTCATGAGGCGTCTTATCCGCTTTCCTGTAATCTTCGATCATACGATCCAGCAGGCAGTAGCCCCAGTCGATCAGTTTCTTGGGCGGCAGACCGTAAGCTTCCTCTGTCTTGCGGATTTCCTCAGTATGATGCTTACCGACGCAGTATACGGTATCGTAGTGATCCATGGAACCGGTACGCATGGTCATATTCAGACTGTCCATACAGTGAGGAATATAGATATATTCAATATCCTTCCTTATATAGCTGCGCTTAATATGGAAGTTCTCAATATCCGGCATAGTCATGACCACTACGTCTGCATCCATCTTCATCATCAGTGTGATCAGACGTTTTTCTCCGATATAATACGCCCGGATCTTGTCTTCTTTTTCCGCCAGTGCAAAGATCTGATCTTCCGGATCACTGGTGATATAGTGGATAGTCAGATTGGTATGTGCCAGGAGCCATTCGATAATGCCCTGATAATATTTATAGAAGCCACTGCTCTCGGAATAAAATACCAGATGCTTGTTCACTACAGAGAAGAAACGTTTGAAATCTTTCTTCTCTCTCTTGGCATAGGGATTTTTCTCGAAGAGTTTCTTCTTGCCACCAATGGACTGCAATTCCTCCAGTTCCTGTTTGCTGGCCTCCAGTTCCTCATAATCCACATAATCCTTGGGATTGATGGCCCAGTTCAGCAGATACTGCTGTAAAATAGCGAACAGGTTGCTGGCGATCCAGTACAGAGCCACACCTGCCGGAACAAACCAGCCCAGATACAGGGACAGACCTACCGAAAATGCCATCATACCGTATTTGTTCAGCTTGGACTGCTCTGCCTGAATGACATTGGCTGCATTCTGTGCCACACACAACAGCCATGCGGAAATACCGGCTGCAATGGGGACGATGATATCAATGCCCCCCACTTCGGAAGGTACCCAACTTAAATTCATGCCGCAGAAGTTCAGGGAAATTCCCTGCACCTGCTGTAATACAGACGCAATGTCCACACCTGCCAGTCCTGACTGCAATGCTGCGAACTGTTCTGCATAATTACCACTCTTGATCATCTCCACTACTGCCAGCTGAATAGAGGAGCTCTCCGGATTTGCTCCGGCCAGGCTGACAGCCAGGCCATTGAATGCCGTGATCACATCCTGTGGCAGATGAAGCAGATAATCCAGCGGGTGATAGATAACCTCTACCAGTCCCATCAGCAGAATAATCTGAACTGCCAGCGGGATCAGGGATGCCAGCGGATTGTACTTCTCTCTCTTGAAGATCTTGGACTGTTCGTCCGCGATCCGGTCTGCATCCCCGAAATGTTTTGCCTTGATCCGGTTGATCTCAGGCTGCATCTTTACCATTTTAATGGAATTCTTCTGTACCCAGACGGATACCGGCAGCAGTACGATCTTGCTGATCAATGTGAACAGAATGATTGCCAATCCATAATTATGCACCAGATAATAGCAAAAGTACATTACATATCCCAGCGCTTCTGATAGTATTCGCATTTTAATTAACCATGCCTTTCTCAAAATCTGCAAAGTTTGGGCCGCAGGCACAAATTTGCGTGTGAAATTTATTTTCACACTGTTCTCCTTTTAGTCAATGGTATTAATTATAACATAATCGTATGTTTTTTCAACATGGAAAGCAATTTTCCGTTCAAAAAACAGGCAGAAACCTCTGTTATTATAACAGCAAATTTCTGCCTGCTTCCCTATTTTTCTGTATTCTTTGTTCTATTTCCGTTTTATTGCGTATTGTCCGTTGTTTCTTCCTCTGGCTTTTTATAGAATGCAAAATCATTCTTGCCGTTCTTCTTCACCTGATACATGGCATCATCCGCACACACGATCAGCTGTTCCAGATTATCCGTATCCTTAGGATAACTTGCAATACCAATGCTGCCGCCGATCTTCCGCTTCGTACCGCAGAGCACCACATCCTTTGTGAATACCTGTCTGCACTGGTACGCTGTCTTCTCCACCAGCATATTCTGGCTGCTGCGCAGGATCAGAATAAATTCATCTCCGGCGAAACGGTATGATGTCAGTATCTGGGACTGCATCTCTTTCAGGCGGTTTGCCACCTGCTGCAGCGCTTCGTCTCCTGCCGTATGTCCGTAAGTGTCGTTGATCTTCTTGAAATTATCAATATCCAGCATCATGACGGTACAGGGAACCTTCGCATCGATCATCTGCTCCAGATCCTTCATGAATTTGCTGCGGTTCGGAAGTCCCGTCAGGAAGTCATGCTGTGCTGCCGCCTCCATAATTGCACGTGCCTGCTCCAGTTCCTGCAGCAGCTTTCGTCTGCGGTAATTATCGAAGCACACCCAGCAGATAATAACATTGAGTGCAGTGATAAGTATAAGTGCCGGTATCAAAGCCTCTCGGTTCCTGACAAAAAAATTCTCCCGATGATTTACAAATTCGGTATCTTTGGGAAACTGTGATGCCTCCAGCCCGAACTTCCGCATGACGTCTTCATCTACACAATAAATGTTGGGACTGTCCTTTACCACATTGATCTCTGCACTGTCGGTACCATTCGCGATATCCATGGCCATCTGTGCTGCGATCTCTCCGGACTTATACATGGATACTACATTACCACCCAGCAATCCGTCACCGATCCCATCCTCCACCATGCGGTACACCGGCACCTTCGAATAAGTCACGACCATACGGATCGCCTGCGCATTGGTATACTGCTTGCCACTGCCATCCTTTGACATTACAATGTAGATCAATATGGTATTCTCATCCACCTTGCTGACTGCCTGCTGCAACTGCGCGGTTGTCAGTTCGGAAGAATTGATCTCAGAGAATTCCAGTTCCGGATATTTTGCTTCGGCACTGTAAAAATTCTTACGCTCTGCCTCACCGGTCACAGAATCATCCAATATAGCCACTACTTTGTCCGCTGACGGGTTTACCTTTAATGCCATATCGATATTTTTTTCTACTGACAGCTTCTCCAGTATCCCGGTTACCAGAGGGTTCTTCGCTGCTTCCAGGGCATATTCCTCATCATTGACACCTTCAAAGACAATGGGAATACCATCAAACAGATCCTCTCTGAATGCCATTGCAAAACGGAGTGCGGCATCATCTCCCACGATCACGACATCATAGGGATCTGAATGATCCAGATGATATTTCAACATTGTATAAAACATTTCTGTAGACTCTTTCGTCCGGAAGCGCTTTGTATCCATGAATTCATAATCCACGGTGGTATTCTCGTCGACCCCCGCTTTGATTCCTTCGATCTGCGTCTGGACTGTGTCCCAGCCATAAGAATACGAGCTGATAAACAATACCCGCTTTCCCTGATTCAGATTCTGTGCTTCTGCCGTTACTGACACCGTCCCAATAGTCCCAATGCCTATGAGAACAGCCAGCGCAAACAGCCATGCTTTCCACTTTCTCATATTCCTTCCCCCTAATTCCAACAGGTATGCTACCGGGGTCAAAAGTCTGAACCCAATACCACGATATGAGGAATTACATTACTGGTACTATTCTACCACATTGTCTGTTGAAAGCAAAGAGCTTAATTTAATCTTGCGATAATACCTTCTTCTTTTTTCTGTTTCATTTTTCCGATAACGGTAGGGATTGCTCCGAGCGCCACAAACAGATACTGTAGAACCAGATTGCCTATGTAGCTTCCCATATCAATAATTTCTGCGGAAAGTGCCGCAGGGATCAGTCGATAACACTCGAACAGACTATAACCTGCTTCCGCACCGCCGCCCTGATTGAACAAAATAATCGCCCAGTCCACACGGTCTGCAAAATACGTCATAAGGATCATGATCACAGCGCTGATGACTACTGCCTTTTTGGTCAGTTTTCCGCCCAGCAGCTCATATCCCTTCAGAACGCACACCGCCATGATCACACCGGATAATGCTGCTACATATCCCAACTGGCTTAAGATCAGAACACTGAGCATTCCCAACAGGGATCCTAACAGGGCACCTACAATACCGCCTACGATGTTTTCTTTCTTCTGCGCCGTCTGTTGTGCATTCATCGCGATGTCACTGCGCATCTTCATCTCGCAGTCCGGACATAAATGATAGTATTCACCGCCCATTCTGAACGCTCCGGTCTCTACATTCTGACCGCACAGATCACAGCAGGGGCTGTAACTGTTTGTACGCAGGAATGTCGTTGTAGCTGCAAGTGCTTCGTTCAATGTATCCTTACATTTTTCCGCATTGGACTGTGCCTTCAGTGATACTCTGATATCCAGATTCTTCTGACCAAAACTCGCGATCTTCTTGCTGCTTTTCTGAAACCCTTTCACTGCCTGCTTGTCAAATGTCGACCCGTCAGCGCTTTTTGCCGCCGTATGCAGTACCATCATATACGGATATCTTGCATCGGGTGCATAGACGATAAAGTCAAACCCATCCCGTTCCCCATGAAACAAGTCATTGGTTTCATCATAACGCAATCCGGTTCCCATGGCAATCTGCTGATAATTTTCAATCTTCTTTTTCTGATTCATTTTTCTTCCCATCCTTTGTAATAGAAAATTAGTAATCGCTCTGAAAAGTTACGAAAACCACACTTTTCCATTTTACACTTTACCGTGTCAACATGCAACCCTATTAGGGGGTTTTTAGCCGATTAACCTATTTTCTATGAAAAAACTGTAGGCACATCTGTGTAACCTACAGTTTTTGAACTTCCTTATAAATAGAACAAGGTAATCGAAATCACGCAAATACGGATTTGCATTCCATCAGCATTTGATCTCAAGGTAACCTAACAGCTTGCTCATATCATACTCTTCCATTACGCCCAGATTGGAATCGTAGAACTTGCCATCGTAATGTACCAGATAGTGGCAGAAGCGTCCCATCTTCTCCATCATGATGCAGCACTTAGGCAGTACAGCGGGTCTGCCCTCGGTATATACGATGATATCGGTATGGTCAATGCCGTAATAGTTCAGTGCAGAGATCACGCGGCCCATGGTAGCCTGCCACTCTCTGCAGTCCATAACGCTGATAACTTCTGCAATGGTAACACCGGCTAACATTGCGACACAAGCCTGGCCGCACAGACCATCCTCTGGCTGGATGATCACATTCATGCTGTCGATCTTGCGGATCGGGTTCTCGAAACTGTAAGGGCTGTTCTGGTCCATGCGGATCAGGGAACCATTGACATGCAGCAGAATCTTATGTGCTACACCAAGCTCTACCTTTACAGCATTCTCATCGGTGATAACGATCTCGTAATTGCCCTTTTCCTTGGGATGAAGTTCACACTCGATGATGTTGTTGTCCAGAACAATGTCTCCTTTGATGACTTCTCTCTGCTTACATACTTCCCATACATTGAAAGGGATCTGGATGGTATATCCGGCATCCTTTTTTTCTACTTTAGATTCAAAAAAATATCTCATGACTTATTCCTCCGTTGCTTTTGCTGTTCCCGAGTATTCTCTTAAGAAAGATATTTACGAAAGCGGTTACATTTGCTATTTATCTTGATTCTAGCAAAAATTTCCGTCCTTGCAAAGGGCTTGTCGGAAAGTACTGAAAAAAAAACATCCTGTCAAATTTTTATCATAATAACAGTGTATAAAATAAGCCATGCTCCACAAAAATGCTTCTTTCGCGGGTGCATGGCTTATCCACAATTTCACATATTTAAATCATTCGAATATTGTCTGATATCTATAGTCCCATGATAGCGGATGCCACACGGAAGTATACCAGCAGGGACAATGCATCCACAATGGTAGTGATAAACGGGCTGGCCATAACCGCCGGGTCGAAGCCCAGACGCTTTGCCAGAACCGGCAGCAGACATCCGATGATCATGGCGATCACTACTGCAGCTACCAATGTCAGGCACACGGAAGCTGCCACCAGCACTCCTACCCTGTCCAGTATCAGAAGTTTTACAAAGTTTGCCGCAGACAGCGTAATGCCGCACATCAGAGCCACCCGGATTTCCTTGAAAATAACCTTGGGCACATCCCGGTATTCGATCTCATTCAGAGACAGTCCACGGATGACTGTAACACTGGCCTGGCTTCCGGCATTACCACCGGTGTCCATCAACATAGGGATATAAGCCACCAGTACCGCACAGACACTCAGAGCATCCTCAAAGGAGGAAATGATGGCACCGGTAAAGGTTGCGGATACCATTAAAAGTAACAGCCAAGGAATACGCTTTTTAAAGGTCTCGAATACTCCCGTCTTCATATAGGGCTTATCGCTGGGCACGATAGCCGCCATTTTTTCCATATCCTCCGTGGTCTCTTCTTCGATGATATCCACAATATCGTCCACGGTGATAATACCTACCAGCCGGTTCTCATTGTCTACGACCGGCATGGCTGTAAAGTCGTATTTTTTGAACTGTCTGGCAACTTCCTCCTGGTCCATCAGGGTATTGATGGAAATGACATTTTCATGCATGATGTCACCGATGATCTCGTCACCGTCCATGAGCAGCAGATAACGCAGGGCCACGGTTCCCACCAGTCTTCTCTGGGCATCCAGCACATAGCAGATATTGATGGTCTCACTGTCGAGGCCTACCTTACGGATCCGCTCGATGGCCTGATTCACCGTCAGATTCTCCTTCAGGTCTACATATTCGACCGTCATGATACTTCCGGCGGAATCTTCCGGATATCGCAGCAGATGATTGATATCTCTGCGTACCTCAGGGCTTGCGTTGGTCAGAAGCTTTTTGACAATGTTGGCAGGCATCTCTTCCAACAGGTCAGCCGCATCGTCTGCCATCAGGTTGTTGATGATGTTCGTTGCTTCCTTATCTGACAGGGAGGTGATGATCTTCTGCTGATTGTCCATATCTAAATAGGAAAAAACGTCTGCCGCCAGGTCCTTGGGAAGAATGCGGAAGACTTTGAGCATATCCTCTTCTTCCAGTTCTTCCAGAAGTCCTGCAATATCGGCATCGTTGAGTTCAGCCAGATACTGGCGCAGTTTGGTATACTGCTTGGTGTTAAGAAGCTCTAAGACTTCTTCCAGTTCTTTGATCTGTTCCATGATGATCCTCCTTATGATGTTTTCTATGGGTGTAACTTATGCAGTAACTTCGCCCCGGAAGTGGGTTGTCAGAACTCTTCTGTGTACACTTCATAAAAACCACCACCTTTCTGTAGGATCCATCCAGAACCCCATTCGCAAAATCGCCTCTACGAGGCTTTCCTTTTGCTCTTGACATATATTCTTACGAATGTAAACATTCGACGAATATCCGTCAATATTTAATGGTTCTGAATTGTTAATAATATTTTAACTTTATGACTATTCTTTGTCAATGAAATAAGTTTCTTTCAATTTCTCAATTTTTACCTTTCCGCAGGTGGTTTCTGTCAGGTTTTTCCTGAGACTATCCTCTTTTTCCACCGGGACAAGTAAAATAAATTTTACGTTTTCCGCATAGATGCTGTCCGCAGGAACGATGCCCTGCTGTCCGAAATAATACTGCAGCTTTCCAACATCATTATAATCCGTTGTCACTTCCAGCTCGCAGCCCTTCCGCATAATGCCGGTCTCACAATGATCCAGCCCCTCCTTCACCGCCTGGGTATAGGCCCGCACCAGGCCGCCGGTGCCGAGCAATGTGCCACCAAAATATCTGGTCACTACCACCGCAATATTGCGGATACCGGATCCGGTCAATACTTCCAGCATCGGACGCCCCGCCGTTCCGGAGGGTTCCCCGTCATCGCTGCACCGGGTCAGTTCGCCTCTGCTTCCTATTATAAATGCAGAACAGTTGTGTCTGGCATCCCAGTATTTTTTCTTCATTTCTTCTATAAAAGCCACTGCTTCTTCCTCGGTTTCACACTTGCGGATCGTAGAGATAAAGCGGGACTTTTTCTCCACGATTTCACCTTCCCCGCCGGACAAAAGGACTCTATAGTTATCTGTTGCTGTCATGTCACCCATGTATGGCCTCACTTATTTTTAAATTCTTATTTTCTTTTGCTTTCTTTTTCAGTGTAGCATAACTTCTCCAAAATGTGAAACAATTCTAAAAAGCCTTTATTTACATAGCATTATTTGGTATAATGTCTTCGTCTGTATCTCAGACAGAAAGGACTTGTTTTATGAATTATGGTAAAAAAGGTATCCGTGCGAAGCAAAAGACACTCAACTCTAAATCACAAAAATGGGGAAGGAAGATTGCCCTAACCTGTGTTAAGGTCATGCTGGCTGCTATCGTTGGCGTCGGCATCTGCGGTGTAGCCGCCGGTATCGGTGTTTTCCGCGGCATTCTCTCTTCCACGCCCACGATCCGGCTGTCGGATGTCGTAGCATCAGGCGAAGCCACCATTGTCTATGACAGGGAAGGGAATGAGATTGACCAGTACGTCAGTACCAATTCCAACCGTCTCTCCGTCGGCATGGACGAGATTCCCGACTACATGGGCAAGGCTTTTGTAGCCATTGAGGATGAACGCTTCTATCAGCATAACGGGATTGATTTCAAAAGTATTATCCGTGCCGGTTATCAGTTTTTTAAGACCGGTGGTGAAGAAGCCCAGGGTGCCAGTACCATTACCCAGCAGCTTCTAAAAAATACCATCTTTACGGACTGGACCTCCGAGGGTAATAACAAGATCAAAAAAATCAAACGTAAGATTCAGGAGCAGTACCTGGCACTGGAGATTACAAAGTACTACTCCAAGGACGAGATCCTGCTGCGTTATATGAATGCCATCAACCTTGGTCAGAACACCCTGGGTGTGGAATCCGCCTCCTTACGTTACTTCGGTAAACACTGCAGCGAACTGACCATTTCCGAATGTGCGGTCATTGCCAGTATCACGCAGAATCCTTCTAAATACAATCCCATCCGTCATCCGGAAGAGAATGTAAAACGTCGTAAGAAATGTCTGACGAAAATGCTGGAGCTTGACTTCATCACGCAGGCGCAATACGATGAAGCCATGGCAGATACCGATGCTGTGTACGAGCGTATCGGTCTGTACGACATTGACTATCAGGAAGCCAACGCCACCACCGGTTCCTACTTCTCCGATGCGGTATATGAGCAGGTAAAACAGGATCTGATCCTGTCCGGTTATAACGAGACCATGGCAGAGACACTGCTGACCTCTGGAGGCTTACGGGTGGAATCTACGTTAGATCCCAAGATTCAGGATATTCTGAACGAGGAATATGCAGATGCTTCCAACTATCCGGAGAATGTAAAATGGTATCTGAACTATGCACTTACCATTATTTCTCCCGATGGCACAAAGAATAACTTCAGTAAAGAAAATATGATGACGTGGTTCAAACAGAACCAGAATAAGAAATTCAACCTGATCTTTTCTTCCCAGGACGATGCCTATGCGGCTGTAGACACTTACCGCTCCGCAATGCTGGCGCAGCTGGGTGTGGAAGACAATGCGGACAATTACGAAGAAACTATTTCCATGACTCCACAGCCCCAGTCCGCTATGGTCATTGAGGAGCAGAACACCGGCTATGTGGTAGCCATGATCGGCGGCCGCGGTGCCAAGGAGGGCCGTAGAACCCTGAACCGCGCCACCAGTGCCAAGCGTCTGCCGGGATCCACCTTCAAGGTAGTGGCCTCCTACGCTCCCGCTCTGGACAGTGCCGGCAAGACTCTGGCTACTGTATACAACGATGCACCGTTTAACTATGCAGACGGTACTCCCGTTCGTAACTGGTACAAGACCGGTTACCGGGGCATCCAGAATATCCGAAGTGCGATCCGTGACTCCCTGAATATCATCGCAGTTAAGAACATCACGGTGATCACTCCGAGACTTGGTTATGATTATCTGCTGAACTTTGGATTTACCACTCTGACCGACGGTGTGCAGGTCGGCAACGAGATCAAGTCCGACGTGAACCAGTCCCTGGCTCTGGGCGGTCTGACCTACGGTGTTACTCCTTACGAACTGACTGGTGCCTACGCAGCTATTGCCAACGGCGGTACTTATGTCACCCCGAAGCTGTACACCAGAGTCACCGATTCCGATGGCAATGTAATTCTGGACAACACCAATCCGGCTACCAGACAGGTCATCAAGGAGACCACTGCTTTCCTGCTGACCAGTGCCATGCAGGATGTAGTTACCTCCGGTACCGGTGGCCGTGTAAATTTCGGCGGTATGGCTATCGCCGGTAAGACCGGTACTACTACCGGACCTACCGATGCCTGGTTTGTAGGATATACCCCTTACTACACCGCTGCTACCTGGACCGGTTATGACAACAATGTTGACCTGAACAGTGCCGAGGACGGTGTCTCCAAGACCTTATGGCGTAAGGTTATGAAGCGTGTTCATGAGGATCTGCCTAACACCCAGTTCCCGGTTCCCTCCGGTATTGTACAGGTAGCGGTATGTTCCCAGTCCGGCAAGCTCCCGATTCCCGGTCTCTGCGATGGCTGTGTATATACAGAGTATTTTGCTGAGGGTACGGAACCAACGGAAAGCTGCGATGTACACTATCAGGGCGAGATCTGTGCTTACGACGGATTACCCGCAAGCCCTGACTGCCCGTTCAAGTACACTGGTGTTGCCACCATGCCTCTGGTAGAAGATCCTGCATTACAGCAGGATTCTACCGTCATTATCAACAATCCGGACGGTACACAGACAGTCAGCACACCGAACACCAGAACTCAGTGTCAGCATGACGCTACCTTCTTCGCGAACCCGGATTACGAAGCAGTCATCAATCAGCAGCAGGCCGAGATCAATGCCCGTAATGCTGCAGCACAGCCGCAGACAGAAGAATAATATGTGAACCATAGAATACCATAGAAATAACAATACCCGCCCCTGTACCACTGCTCCACGCAGCTACAGGGGCGGGTTATTTTTTGCATAAAAAATCACCGGATCAAACGTTTTCACATTCGATCCGGTGCTCATGATATACCTTATGTTTTCAGATGTTCCTATACAATACCCTGTGCAGTCATAGCATCTGCAACCTTCAAGAAGCCTGCGATGTTAGCACCTGCTACATAGTTACCTTCCATGCCGTACTTCTTGGCTGCATCATCCAGATTGTGGAAGATATTAACCATGATGGTCTTCAGCTTTGCATCAACCTCTTCGAAGGTCCAGGAAAGTCTCTCACTGTTCTGGCTCATCTCCAGAGCGGAGGTAGCAACACCACCTGCATTGGATGCTTTGCCGGGGCAGAACAGAACGCCGTTCTTCTGGAAGTACTCGGTAGCTTCCATTGTGGTAGGCATGTTAGCGCCCTCTGCTACAGCGAATACGCCGTTAGCAACCAGCTGTTTTGCATCCTCCAGATCCAGTTCGTTCTGGGTTGCGCAAGGAAGAGCTACATCACACTTCACGGTCCATACACCATGCTCACCATTCTTCTTCTCATGATACTGTGCGCTGGGTCTTGCAGCAGCATACTCGGTCAGTCTTGCACGCTTTACTTCCTTTACTTCCTGCAACAGTGCTACATCGATTCCTTCGGGATCATAAATCCAGCCGGTGGAATCGGAACAGGTAACTACCTTGGCACCTAACTGCTCTGCTTTCTGGATGGCGTAGATTGCTACGTTACCGGCACCGGATACAGCCACGGTCTTGCCTGCGATATCCTTGCCATTGCACTTTAACATCTCCTCGGTCAGATACAGCAGGCCATAACCGGTTGCTTCAGTTCTTGCCAGGGATCCGCCATAGCTTAAGCCCTTACCGGTCAGAACACCTTCATACAGGCCGGTCAGTCTCTTGTACTGTCCGTACATATAACCGATTTCTCTTGCGCCGGTACCGATATCACCTGCAGGAACATCGGTATCTGCTCCGATATATTTGTAAAGTTCTGTGATGAAGCTCTGGCAGAAAGCCATAATCTCTCTGTCGGATTTACCCTTGGGATCAAAATCGGAACCACCCTTACCACCGCCGATAGGCAAGCCGGTCAGAGAGTTCTTGAAGGTCTGCTCGAAACCAAGGAACTTGATGATACCTAAGTTAACGGAAGGATGTAAACGTAAGCCTCCCTTGTAAGGTCCGATTGCGGAGTTGAACTGTACACGGAAACCGTTGTTTACCTGTACCTGACCCTTATCATCCACCCAGGGTACACGAAACAGGATCTGTCTCTCGGGAGTTACCAGTCTCTCCAGCAGAGCATCCTTACGATACTTTTCCTCATTTGCCTCGATCACCACGCGAAGAGATTCCAGAACCTCTTTGACTGCCTGGTGGAACTCGGGCTGTGCAGGATTCTTTGCGACTACCAAATCAAATACTTCATCAACATATGACATTTGAATGTCCTCCTTCAATTGGTATACAGATTCATGACAACCTGGTTGCCATATGCTTTATTATAAAACGACTTTTTTAATTGTACAATAAACTTTATTTCACTAAATCGTAAAAGTTTTTGGCCATTTTCTATAAAAATTGCACAAAAAGGTATGCAAGTATACAATTTGTGCGTTATGGTGTACGCTAAATTGCCGAAAGCGGTCGTTTTGTATGCTATAGATATTCTTTCAGAGTCCGGATGTTGGCATTCTCCATCTCGATCAGTTCCTTCGCCAGACTGCGGCAGGGGCTTCCGGCAAACTCTTCATTGTGTGCCAACACCTTCTCCATCTCCAGCACACCGTTATTACTGCCCTTGATGATCATTTCTGCGATATGACTTGTGCTGGTGTCGAGCAGGGTGTTATAACCGATTCCAAAGCGCAGCATCATGTTCTCCATGGCATTCTCCCGGTAGGTCTGGGCCTTGCCCTCCACCAGATTCTGCACTGCCCTGTCATGCAGCCTGGAGTACTGTAATTCCTGTTCCGCCACCACGGCTGCCAGCCTGTCGTCGTAGATTTTGTCCGTAACGGCATCCAGGGCCTTCATGGCCATTTCCGTGTTACGCTGGATCTCCCGGTAGATGTTGATCTCCTGTTTCTTCAGATTGTGATTTCCTGTTTTATTCATAGAAAAAGCTCCTTACCGTTTTTGGTAAGAAGCTTTCCCTGAATTTTCTTATTTTATTCCAAGCCCGCAGTGCACCGCTCAAAAATGCTTCGCATTTCTTCGCTGTCGGGCATTCGCCCTATCAAAAAAGAATCATCAAAAATCCTGCCTGCAAGCAGTCAGATTTTTGCCGCTTCATTTTTGGCACTGCTCATTATTGTACATATTCACTCTTGACGTATCCGATCTGGCCATTGTACCTGATCTTGCTCCAGTCGCCTTCTGTGCCGACCAGTTCCGCGGAATCGCCACCGGAAAGAACTCCCAGACGATCTGCAGTCTCACTGGCGGATGCACGTACATTGATATTGGTGGTAGCGGTCACGGTTCCGATGGTCTCGGCACCGGCTGCGCTCTCTGCCAGCTGCAGGAACTCTGTCTTGATATAGCCTTCCTTACCTTCATAATCTACCTTGGTCCAACCGTTGGCGCGCTGCTCCAGTACCTGAAGCTTCGTACCTCCTGCCACTTTACCCAGCTTATCCGCCTGCTCACTGTCGGAGCTTCTGACATTTACGGTAGTAGTTGTCGTCACATACTGCGGTCCCTGCTCTTCTGCGGGCTGCTCTGTGCCTTCGGCAGAAGTATCCTGACCGTCTGCCGCCTGATCACCGCCTTCCGCAGAGGTATCTGTATTCTGATCTCCGGCTACCTGATTGGCCAGCTTCTCTCCTACGGCAATGCTTACCTGAGAATCCAGCTCACTGATATACTGCAATACTTCCGGATGATCTACCATCAGTTCATTGTATTCCACTGTGATCTTGTTGTTAAATTCCACAACATCATCCTGCGTGCTTAACGTCTTGATATAATCGTTGACTTCCTCACTGTTCTCGCCGCGCTTGATATACATTTCTCCCTGATCATTGGTGCAGATATAAAGTGCCTGATAACCGGGCACCTCTTCCTCATGACCCACAAATGCAATCTTGTAATATACATAAGCGATCACCGAACCCTCTTCCGGGCCGGTCTTGGTATAGATCTCCAAAGTCGGATAATAATCAATATACTGTGCCAGTTCCAGATAACGATACATGTCTTTGTCGGAGATCTCATCACAAACGGAACGTAACGTTGTCTCATCACCGGTCGCCATGGCATTATAATAAGTAGCTACCAGAGTATATACCGCACCTTCCTCATTTGCTACCAAAGGTACATCCTCTGTTGTCGGTTCCGTAGCAATCTCACTGGACACTGCCGCTGCGCTCTCTGCGTTCTGCTGCTCCTCACGGTGACGGTTGTTCATACTCAGGCTTACGGATACGGTGACTGCCACTGCCACAACAACGACAGCCGGCAAAACTACTTTACTATGCTTTATGATATAGTTTCCAAGAAAATGTAATTTTTCTTTCCACATATTGCGTCCTTTCCAAATTCTGAAAAAAAGTTCTTTAATCGCAAAAAGCCGCAAGCGGCTTCTCTCATCTCTCTCCCTATAATCAAGGTGATGTAAATGCATCCGACAGGAATCGAACCTGCATTAAAGGCGTCGGAGGCCTCCGTTCTATCCATTAGACTACGGATGCAAATATTACAAATTTGTTACATCACCTCGACTATAATATCATAAAACACTACATATGTCCAGTTTAAATTGTTGGAATTATTTAGTTTTTTTCAAACATAATATTCACTCCGGTATTCTACACTATCCTTACTTCCCTCTCCCGGCTGCAATACAGATATAAATGGTCCGACAGAACTTCCTCCGGCGGCAGCTCCGTCCGGTTCACTTCTGCGATCATTTTCTTCAGTTCTTCCCTGTCCTGTTCCCGTTCCCTGGGAACCAGCAGGAATTCATGAACAGAACTGGGGATCATGTAATAATCGCCGCCGATACGCTCTGCCAGCTGCTCCAGCATCCCGGGATACAGGATGCTGCAGGCACCGTAAGTCTTGCGGGAATTCGTCAGGATCATCATGGATACCTTCCTCAAAAATTCCCTCCGGACTTCCTCCGGAAGTTCCTGCAGTGCGTCTCCCAGCACATCCTCCATGGGAATGGTCTCACCGGGAAACAGTCTGGGGGTATTTTTCACTGCAATCTCCAGCAGATCCCTGTCTGTCACCTTCCAGTTGTCCAGATGGGATCTGTAGATGGGGATCATACCGTTGTCCACTCCTGCTTCGTCAAACGCATAGTAGAAGCAGATTGCCAGATCAAGTATCGGAATATACGGCACTTTTTCCAGCTGCTCCCGGTTCTTCTCCCGGTTCACCAGCCGGAAGCACAGTTTCTCCTTTACCTTCTCAAAATCCTGAAAAAAGGAAACATCGATCTTCCGGCCGATTCCGTCCTCCTTATAGATACTGATGATCTTCTTAATAATATCTGCAAAGGTCACGCCACCCTCATAAGCTTCCCAGAAGGAATTAAGATAAATCGTAGGTGTCACATTGTCCTGTCCCTTACGGATCATCAGTCCCTGAAGCAGCACTCCGTTATTCTTCTGCACTTCCCGCAGTTCCACTGTATACTCCTGTCCCAACACTTCGCTGACAGCCTTCTGTACCTTTACTTTAAATGTAGAAATCTCCATAGAATACCTCCATGCCTCTCCGAAGCAGGCTCCCCTCCTGCTTTTTCCCATGTGGTATTTCCGGTGTAAAAATGTAGAAAATAACAAAAGCAATAAGCCATCCCGAAACAGGATAACTTATTGCCTTACAGGTTCTCTTATCGGATATTGCTCAGAACAGTGGTAGTCTCAACAATTATGCACGAGACAGATATTCACCGGTTCTGGTATCGATCTTGATCTTGTCGCCCTGGTTAACGAACAGAGGTACTGCAACAGTAGCTCCGGTCTCAACGGTAGCAGGCTTGCTGGCACCGGTAGCGGTATCACCCTTGAATCCGGGCTCGGTCTCAGTGATCTCCAGTTCTACAAACAGAGGAGGCTCCACGGAGAATACGCTGCCATTGTGGGAGCAGATCTTGCACATCTCGTTCTCTTTTACGAACTTCAGTGCATCGCCTACAGTCTCAGAGTTCAGTGCAACCTGATCGTAAGTCTCGGTATCCATGAAGTAGTACAGATCGCCATCTTCATACAGATACTGCATATCCTTTCTATCAATACGCGCCTGAGGGCACTTCTCAGTAGGACGGAAAGTCTTCTCGACAACACCGCCACTCTTGATGTTCTTCAGCTTGGTTCTTACGAAAGCTGCGCCCTTTCCCGGCTTAACATGCTGGAATTCGATAATCTGGTAAACATTGTTATCATACTCAATGGTAATACCATTTCTGAAATCACCTGCAGAAATCATAATGTATTCCTCCTAAATATTTTCACGTCATAATTCTTTAACATTTTAATATAAAAACATGCACATTTCAACTACTTTTGAAAAATTTTTTCAAATTTCTCGGGAAACTACTGCCTGTTCTCCCGCAGGAAATCGATAGCCTGCAGATAACCGTCCAGTCCCTGTCCGTAAATCTGCCTGTTACATACCGGTGCTGTCACAGAAATCTTGCGGAACTCTTCTCTGCTCGTAATATCGGAAATATGAATCTCCACCTTGGGAATATCCACGCTTGCCAGAGCATCCCGGATGGCATAGCTGTAATGGGTGTAGGCACCGGGGTTGATCACGATCCCCTCCGTTCCGTCAGAATAAGCCTCCTGGATCCTGTCGATGATGGCTCCTTCATGGTTGCTCTGGAACACCTGGATCTCCTCTCCGGTTTCTTTTGCTTTTTTGTCGATCAGATCCAGTAAATACTGATAGTCCTGTGTTCCGTAGATCTTTTTCTCACGAATTCCCAGAAAATTCAGATTCGGTCCGTTGATCACCAGAATTTTCATCTTTTTTCTCTCCTTTTTTCTCTGTATGTCTTTCTGCTTCCGTAACTGCAGCTGTAACTCTTCCGCCAGTTCATCGGAATGCCTGTTATCCACATCCAGTATAATGTCCGCACATTCCGCATAGATTTTGTCCCGGATCTCCAGCAGTTCCCGGATCCTTGTCAGAGGATCCTCACACTGCAGCAGGGGCCTTGTAGTGTCATTTTTCAGCCGCTCGTAGACCACTTCCGGCGACACTCGCAGATATACCACTGTTCCGCACTGATGCAGCAGGGGCCGGTTCACCGGATTGACCGGAGTGCCTCCTCCCACAGACAGGATACGTTCGTATTTCTGTTCCCCGCATTTTCGCAGCAGTTCCGTCTCCAGTTCCCGGAAATAGGATTCACCGTCATCCGCAAAGATCTGTGTGATGCTCCTGCCCTCCTGTCTCTCGATCAGCTTGTCCGTGTCTTCTACCGGCATCCGTAGCAGATAGGACAGTTTCAGTCCCAGTGTTGTCTTCCCCGATCCCATAAAGCCGATCAGGACGATATTCCTTCGTTTGTGTTTCATTTTTTTATTTTCCGTCCTCTGTCTTTTTTGCTTTCTGCATCCGTTCATAGACTTTGTCTGCAAGCCAGGGTTCCACCTGGCAGCCTGTCCACAATTCAAAAGCAATGATTCCCTGATAGAGAAGCATCTTCGCACCATTATAGGCTTCACCACCCTGTGCCTCCACCAGTTCCATAAACCGGGTCTTCGGTGGATTGAAGATCAGATCATATCCGGTGTGTACTCTCTTATAAAATGTGGGATCCTCGATCACCGCCGCATCACAGTCCGGATACATACCCACACTGGTGGCCTGTATTGCCAGATAGCGTTCCCCTTCCGGCAGCGTATCATACGCATCTATAGACAGGGCTTTTGCAAATTTCCGGTTTTTTCCGGTGAGGTGATTCACCTCGTCCGCTATGCTCTGTGCCTTTTCCACCGTACGGTTCAGGATAATGGCCTCTTTCGCCCCCTTATCCAACAGCATCATGGCTACCGCTCTGGCTACTCCTCCGGCTCCCAGGATCAGCACTTTCTGTCCCTTGACTTTGATGCCATCCTCGCACATGGCCCGGTACAATCCCGGCATATCGGTATTGTAGCCTTTATAGCCCTTTTCCGTGCGGACCAGCGTATTTACAGCACCGATATTTGATGCCAGCGGATCTATGTCATCCAGGTACGGGATCACATCGCTTTTATAGGGAACCGTTACATTTATTCCCAGCAGATTCAGTGCAAAAGCACCCTTCACGGCATCCTCCAGTCTTCCGGTCTCCACATGGAACGGGACATAGGCCAGATTTTTCCCAAGCACCATGGACAGGGTATTGTGGATCACCGGAGACAGGGTGTGCTCCACCGGGTTTCCGATCAGTCCGCAGGTTCTGGTATAGCCATTGATATCATTCAGCATTTTGATTTCCTTTCCGACGCTTTTCTCTATGGTAGAAAAACAGTACGATCTTTTCCAGATATCTCTTGAGTACGATCTGAATCTCTTCTTTCGGATGAATGGGTTTCGTCAGATAGGTCATGATCCCGCATTTCTTAGCTCCCCACACATCGGTGAACAGCTGATCCCCCACAAAAAGTGTGGTATCCGCCCCGGTATGCATCTGTTCCATAGCCCGCAGATAACCTTCTCTTCCGGGTTTCCCGGCCTTATAGATATAGGAAGCACCTACTGCATCCGCAAAACTTTTTACGCGGGGCTCCTTGTTGTTCGATAACAGCAGTGTCTGAAATCCCAATTCCCGCAATCTGCCGAAGAACTCTGTTGCCTGCGGTGTTGCCGGTGCCCCGTGCGGTACGAGTGTATTGTCAATATCAAAAATGATTCCGCGATACCCCTGTTCATATAATGTTCTGTAATCTATGCCATAGGCGGAATCCGCCTCATAATCCGGGTAAAACTGATGCAGCATCTGTCTCGCCTTTCGTCTGTTTTATAATGTAATCGGTATTCTCCTCTAGGGAAAATGCCTGAAAATATGCTTCTTCCAACGGAATCCACAGCTGCAGGAAGTCCTGTAGTATGTCCTCTCCGTTCCTCGTGCGGATCCGCTCCGTCTGCGTCTCATGGTCTATATCCAGAAATACTTTCCGGTCCATGTATTCTCCCAGTACCGGATGGCAGCTGTAAGCGCCTTCCACGAATACAAAACCGTTATTTTGTACCGGGAGCCAGTCTCCCGGTGCCATGCGGGAACAGTCAAATCTCTGATAGGAAAATGCTTGTCCCGATGCAAGCTTCGGTATGACTTCCGTCAAAAATCGTTCATAGTGCACATTTCCGCCGGGCTCGCTTCTGCGCTCCTGCGTCCGAAGTGCAGGCGGCAGAAAAAAATCATCCATATGGATCACATCTCCGCCCAGTTCTTTTGCAAGTCTGGCAGCCAGTGTTGTCTTCCCTGCGGCGCATCTGCCGTCAATGGCAATAATGCGCATTCCGGTGGGAAGCACACGCAATTCCTCTGTCAGCTCAGAAACAGTTCTCAGCGATCTCATCCACAGCCTCCGCAATGTATTCTCCCAGGCGTCTGCTCTCGACTCCCACGATAGTGGCATGGCATTTACTCATGGGGATCAGGATCAGTTTTGCATCATTCGAAGCTACCGCTGCTGCCATGGTGGGGGTGATCTCACCTAACATGGCATCCGCCATGACGATTCCCACCGGTCCTACGATCACGTCTGCTCTCTTACTGTTATATACCACGGCATTCTCCCCGGTGGCACCGCTTATCACGCCGCTCTTCATCATATTCGCCGTAGCTGTGGCGTTGGTTCCCACTGCGATCAGTTCCGCCTCCGGAAACCGTTCCTTCAGAGCCTCCAGCAGGCTTCTGCCTACGCCTCCGCCCTGGCCGTCCATTACCATAATACGCATAACTTTACTCCTGCCAAAAATAATACATACATGTTCCATGATAGCATGGCAAATGCTTTTTTGCAATTTATCTTGACAAAAAAATGCCCACCCTTTATTATGTATTATGCTTCAGGAAGGAGCTTAACGCCAGAAGGCATATTTATCCCAGAAGGGAAAAGTGTGCCGTTCTGGCTTTTTTGTTACTGTTCAGGTTTCTCCGTCTCGGAGAGGCTTTTTGCGAATGGAGACTCTGAACAGTTATATCTTATCAGGAGGTTTTCCATGAAAAAATTAACTGTTTTAAACAAAAGCATCCTCACTGCTCTGTGTATTGCCTTATGTGTGGTTCTGCCCATGACTCTGCACGCCATTCCCAAGGGCGGTGTCCTGTTCTCCCCCATGCATCTGCCCGTGCTTCTGTGCGGTCTGGTCTGTGGAGCACCTTTCGGTCTGGTCTGCGGCATTCTCGGACCTCTGGTATCCAGTCTGCTTACCGGTATGCCCGTTTTCGGATATATGCCTGTCATGATGATCGAGTTGGGACTCTATGGTCTGATCAGCGGTCTGGTCATGCAGTTTCTCCGCAGCGGTAAGCTGGTCATTGATCTGTATGCGGCTTTAATCATCGCCATGCTGGGCGGCCGTGTGATCACCGGAATCCTGCGTGCCTTGATCTTCGCAGGCGGCTCCTACAGCTGGTCTGCCTGGGCTGCCGGATATTTCGTATCCTGCCTCCCCGGTATCATTATCCAGCTGATTCTGATCCCCATCATCTATGTTGCACTGGAACGCGCTCATCTCCTGCCGGTTCGTTACGCTGCTGTTTCTGCTGCCGCAGAGACCGAAGCTGCATAAATCCATACACCCTCGAGCCGGCCGGCTCATCGCATTACAGCAAAATGGCTCTTCTGTCTTACGACAGGAGAGCCATTTTCTGTTTGTATATCCGTATGAAATAGAGGCTTTCCGCCACTGCGGTGATACTCCAGGAGAAAACATACAGCAGATACAGGGACGGTATCGTATGGAAATAGGCAAATACGGTGTAGACCCAGATTACACGGAACACGCAGGAGCCCATGATGACAATGAACATAGGTATAATGCTCTTGCCCATGGCTCTGGCCGCCGCAATGGTACAGTCCATAAATGCCGAAATACAATACGAAAATCCCATGATCGTCAGACGGTACATACCGGCATTCATAACTGCCGCATCTCTGGTAAACAGGGACAAAAACGCTCTCCGAAAAATACCAGTGACACTCCCAGGATCAGACCGATGCCGAAGGAATATGCCAGGCTGATGAGGTAACTGTTCCGCACCCTTTTCTTCTTGCCCGCACCGTAATTCTGTCCCATAAAGCTGCCGCAGGCGGTATAGAATGCCGCCATGACATCGTATACCATGGCATCTGCATTGGTGGCTGCGGAATTGCCTGCCACCATGGTGGCATCAAAGGAATTCACACCCATCTGCACAAAGCTGTTGGCAAACTGGAAAATTACGTTCTGCAATCCGGAGGGCATTCCCAGCTTCAGGATATCCTTCGTAAGTTCCGGATCCAACCGCAGCTTTCCCGGATGCAGGGCATAAATGTCTTTGCAGCGACGCAGTGCCTGCAGGATTAATGCTGCAGATACATACTGGGAAATGATACTGGCCAATGCCACTCCTGCCACATCCATATGACAGACGATCACAAAAAACAGGTTCAGAATAATATTCAGCACTCCGGAAAAACCAAGATAATACAGAGGCTTCTTCGTATTCCCCACTGCGCTGTACACCGCATTACCAAAGTTGTAAATGGCCAGCGCCGGCATTCCCAGATAATAGATCCGCAGGTACAATACTGCTTTGTCCAAAAGTTCCTCTCTGGTCTTCAGCATTGTCAGCATCCACTCCGATAAGCCGACTCCCAGTACCAGTAACAGCACTCCCATGATCAGGCTGACCAGTGCGGCGGAATGAATCGTCTTCGACAGACTGTCCTTATCCTTCGCTCCGTAATATAACGCTGTCAGCACATTGATACCGCCGGACAGACCAATGAGGAATCCGGTAAACATGGTGACCAGTGTGGCTGTGGACCCTACCGCTCCCAGCGACAGGGAACCGGCGAACTGACCGATCACCGCAATATCCGCCATGTTGAAAAGCACTTGTAACAGATTGGACAGCATTAACGGCACGCTGAAGATCAGTATTTTCTTTCCTAAGGGTCCTTCCGTCAGATCCTGCATGTTCTGTTTCATTTTCAATCCTATCCTTTTATCTTCTTCCCATATTTGTATCTCTGTTATTACTCTTCCCATCAGCGTCCACTCTGACGAAAAGAACGGTCAAAGAGTTTTTTGCTCCTTGACCGTTCCTTATTCTAGCATATCTTATCTTTCTTTTCTACCGGAAAATCAATTTTTTTGACAACTTATGCTGCCTCTTTTTCTGAATTTTTCCCGGCACCGAACAGCTTGCGGATGCAGCTGTAAGCAACCATAACACCCAGTACCATAAGCAGTATGGCTACGATCAGCTGTAAGCCGTCTACCAGGAAGGTTGCCTGTCCGGCTGCCACATTTTTCACCAGGGCAACTGTCTTCTGGATCAATGCAGTAAAGGTTACGACCAGCATCATTCCCATAGGGAAGTACAGTGTCCAGCCGGTACGACCGGTAGTCTTTAAGAATACTGCCAGCGCGATCAATACCAGTGCTGCCAGCAGCTGGTTCGCAGAACCGAACAGCGGCCATACATTGTTGTATCCGCCAAGAGTCAGCAGATAACCGAAAAACAAAGTGATCACAGTTGCAAAATACTTATTGGTCAGAACTCTCTGCACGGGAGTCATCTTTGCGGTATCTGTGGTGTCTCCCAGGAACAGCTCCTGGAAGGACATACGCCCGATTCTTGCTACGGAATCCAGAGAAGTCAGTGCCAATGCAGATACACACATGGTCATGAATACAGTTGCTACGGTTACGGGAACCCCCATCTTCTCCAGGAATCCTGCGACACCGGAGGAGAAAATGGAGAACGGTGTACCATCGGGCTTCGTGCCATTGACTGCAACTGCACCGACAACTACCAGTGCAACCACACCCAGCAGACTCTCTACGATCATGGCACCATAACCTACCATGGGCATATCTTTTTCATTGCTGATGGTCTTGGATGAAGTACCGGAGGATACCAGGCTGTGGAAGCCGGATACCGCACCGCAGGCGATGGTGACGAACAGAGTCGGGAACAGGCTGCTGTTACCTACCTGAAAACCGTTAAATGCATTCAGCTCCATATCGGGATGAGCCACAACCACACCAAGTACGGCACCGATGATCATACCCAGCAGCATAAAGGTGGTCATGTAATCTCTGGGCTGCATCAGAAGCCACATGGGCATTACGGATGCAAGGAACAGGTATGCCATGATGATGTAGATCCATGCAGTCTTGGAAGCATAGATGGGAAGATGCATACCTACAGCGAACATTACTACCAACAGACCGATGGCTACGACTGCCTTGACCCACTCGTTCATCTTGCCGACCTTTTTCTGGATCAGACCGAAGATCACTGCTACAACGATGAACAACATGGAAATGGATGCCGCACTGCCGTTGGCATATGCCACACTGGCATCTTCCAGTCCGGTACCTACGAAGGTACCTGCCACCATATCGGTAAATGCTGCAATGACTAACAGAGTGAACAGCCAGCAGAACAGCATGAACAACTTTCTGCCGGTCTTACCAATGTATTTTTCAATGATCATTCCCATGGATTTTCCTTCGTTCTTCACGGAGGCATACAGCGCACCGAAATCCTGTACGGCACCGAAGAACAGACCGCCGATCAGAAGCCACAGGAGCACGGGAACCCATCCGAATACCGATGCGAGGATGGGACCCGTCACAGGACCTGCTCCGGCGATAGAGGAAAACTGATGCGAAAATACAGTGAATTTGGAGGAAGGCACGAAGTCCTCTCCGTCTTCATGGGTAAAAGCAGGCGTCTTCGCCTTCTCATCGATTCCCCACTTTTTTGCAAGCCATCTTCCGTAGAAGACATAGCCTGCTACCAGCACTACCATTGCGATCAGAATGATTACCAAACTGTTCATTTTTGTTTCCTTCTTTCTTGTGTCTTGTTGTTTTGTCGTGACAGAAAGAAAAATTCTGATTGCCCGTAAAACAAAAAAGCTTTCCGTCTCCAGTGCTTTATAAGCACTCAAAGACGAAAAGCTCTAAGCTCTCCGCGTTACCACTTTGCTTGCCGTATATCTTATACGACCTCTTTTTCCCATCTCCATGAAACACATAAAAATCATGCTTCATTTCCAACAGGCTTCTAAATAACGGTAGAATACCGGTGACACCTACTTAACTGCTTCAGTGTACTTCTCACAGAGGATAGTCTGTCATACTCACATGCCGTCTCACACCAGCCGGCGGCTCTCTGAAATGCTTCCGTATGCAGATCTTGTTCTGCTCATCGAATTTCACTTTCTGTTCGATAGCAAAGATACCACTCTGATTTTATAATGTCAATAGTTTTCTTTTAATTTTTTGTTGATCTATTTTATCATTTTCCCTTTTTATCCGCGATCAGAGGTTTGATAGCGGAATAAATCTCGCTGGTACGTTTGCTGTCCTTGAACTCTTTGTTCAGGGCATTGTTGATTCCCTGTTTGGTCTTGTACTGGCGGATGAATTTTACCACCTGAGGAACGATGGTCTGGTCGGAAAGCACCTTTTCCACTGCCTGGGCCAGTTCATCCGGCTCTTCTGCTGCCTTCTTCTCTGAAGCCTTCTTATCAACAGTTTTCTCCGTCGTTTTCTTTTCTGCCATATTTGCAGTATTCTTCTTCCGGGTATTTCCGCTCTTTTTCCTTACCGTTTTTTTCACGGGTTCCACAGGCACAGGTTCCAGTATCTCAGTCAACGGTTCTTCCAGGATCTGCACGCTCACAAATGCTGGCTCTGCAATCTCCTCTGCATCCACTTCCGCCTTCGGTTCCTCCGTCATTACCGCTGTTGCGTTCTCTGTCTCCTGTTCTGTGCTTCCCGCTGCCACCGGCTCTGCCTCTTCCACCGACAGAGCCTGCACGCTCTCCTGTTCCGTACTTTCCGTTACTTCCATTGCGTTTTCTTCGGTCAGTAGATTTTGTTCCGCCATTGGATTCTTTCCCCACAAGAGATTACGGATAATGCGCACGGGAACTCCCTGTGCTTTCCAGTATACCATCAGGCTGGTGAATCCATTGTCCTTGGTCACGATAAAGTAATCCGGGTGTATCCCTTCCCTCTGCTGCTCACAGATCAGGTAACCGAGATACGTTGCCAGCTGGAAATCCAGTGCATTCTTGGTACCCACTGCTACCTTGTGGTAAATGATCTGTGCTTTCGTCTCATTCAACTTCCGATGCAGGTCAAAAGTCATGCTGTCCGCATTGTCACTGTAGAAAATGCAGACGGTATCCTCCTCCGCCAGCAGTTCCACTCCCTCCATGCCTCGGCTCTTTACATTTTCAAAATCAATCAGATAATAGGCCATTATTTCTCCTCCCCATTTGTTGTATCAATTTCTTCCGCTTTACCAGTCTCTTCCGGTGTCCCCTGCTCCGGTTCCGCCGGTGCATCCTTCTGTTCCACAGTCTCTACAGGCTCTGTGTTTTCTACCGGTCCGGTTGTCTCCGGCGTCCCGGACTCCTCTGCACCTGCCTGCGGCTTTTCCTCCGTCACGGCTTCCGGCTCTTTTGAGATGCCTGTCTTCGTTCTGCTCTCCTCTGTGGCTTTCTTCTTCGCCGGAAGCTTTTCGCGAATGCTTTCTTTCCAGCCGGTGAGCTTCTCATCCCTCCGGTTCTTCCGTTCCCTTCGCTTTGCTGCCCGTTCCTGTCTGGCCTCTTCCTTAAGTTCCAGTTTTTCCTGTTTTCTGGCCTGTTTTGCCAGTGCCTTTTCTTCCAGTTCCACTTCCTTGACAGCGGCTTTTTCTATATCCCGGATATAGCGGTCCGCCTTTTTGTGGTTCTTACGGTCCAGGCGGTATGGGTCATACACAAAGTACGATACCGCTCCCAGCACCAGAATCACCACACCGGCAATCGTCAGTACCGGTACGACGATCCCATACTCCGTAAATCCCAGTTCAAAACAGACAAATACGATCAGCATGGCCGGAAACAACAGCAGATACAGAATTCTTGTCACCATATCCAACAATGCATGCTGTCTTTTCCCATTGGTCAGAAGTGTTCCCTCAATAGCGGTATAAAATGCCATAAAAATACACAATTCCGAACCGAAGCCATGAAGATATCCGCAGATTCCGGTCAGAATCAGCGACAGAAAAAACATGCCGAACGCCGTTCCCTGATACCAGGCATTGCGGTACTCCGTCATTCCCTGCAGCTTGTCCTCACTGATGCCGTGCATCCGATAGACATCCTTGCGGATCAGCCGTTCAAATTCTTCGTTATACCGCTGTTCCTCTCTGGTATTGCGCAGGTGGTCTTCCACCGCCTTGCTCATCTGCTCGATATATTCCTGCTCCTTGCGGATCCGTTTGGTTCTGAGCTGCTCCAGCTCATTCTGGCGCCTGACTTCCTCTTCCAGTTTCCGTACCTTTCCGATCCGGGGATTCTTTACCATAATCTCCGGATTCTCCGGAAGCACAGTTGTTTCGTTCTTCTCCTGATTCTCCATTGGGTCCTCTTTCCGTTTATATTATCATCCAATAGCCTTATTATAGATTTTCCGGCCCAGAAAAACAACCTTTTGTTCCCTGTTTTCATTGCTTTGGCTCTTCATCCTGTCACTCGAGAAAAATGCCGCAAGTACCGGCAGCATTACCATAATGGGGAATAAATAACGTACCTGCACTACCGGCCCCAGCAACATAGTCCCAAAGTATAAAAACGGCAGTAAGCTCATCTGGAAACACCAGTATTTTCTTCGATACAGGCACAACACCATCAAAAAGAACAGGCTCCAGCTGTATAGAGATCCATGAAAAATAACGGAAAGCACCGGCCATTCATTAAAGCAGTTACCACTGACGATCTTTTCCAGCACTTTTTCCAGTGCCGGGAATTTCGACCGATGTTCAATACTGCCGTAGCCTTCGATTTCCGAGGAAGTATAGGTAAAGAGCACACCATACCTTGTGTCTGTGCCATAGCCCAGATTTTCCGCCCAGGAGAAATCATCCCAGAACCAGTATCCTCTGGTCAGTTCCAGAAAAGCATCCAGGAACTCGTTCGGATACCGTTTGCCCACTCGTAGCCAGTCTCTCAAAAACTGCCTGGAATTCTCCGTATATGCCGAAGCATTTACCGCGCCCTTGATGGTATCTGCCAGCGGCGCATAATAAGCATCCCAATGATCTCTCGGCACATATTTTTCCAGCAATGCCGCCAGCTCCGGATCCTGCACCTCCAGTTCCTCTCCATGATAATATGCCACTCTGGCAAACTGTTGGATGGGAACGCTGTAAGCCTCGATCTTCGGAGCCTCCAGCCGGGTCCCTATGGCTGTCTGGATCACATTTCGCATTCCGGTCTCTCCCAGTACCAGACAAATCCCCAGAATCAGAATACCCAGTTTTTCCTTTTTCGGCCGCAGGATCAATAACAGCAGCATAAATACCGCCACCGCATATACTGCATTATTACGAAACTGCATCATCAGACAGCCCTCAGCCACCAGAAGAATGTTCATGAGGATTTTCTTTTTTCCGTTGCTGAAATAATTTCTCTCCAGAAAAAGTAAAAAGAACAACGTAAACAATATAGTAAACAAGGTATCCTTTGTGGTACACACCACTAAAACCGTGTTGTATGGGAAAAGCGCCAGAAATAGTGTTGTTACCACCACCGGCCATTTTTTAGCAGTCATCCGCCAGATCATGGACGTTGCATAACCCATGACCAGAGCATACAGCACCATCTGGAATACCGCCATACAGGCCATTCCCGCCTCGTAGGATCCGATGGCCGTTCCAATCTGTAAAAACAGCCGGATCAGCCATGTATGTGCAATGGGCTGCAAGGGATAAAACCATTCCAGGCCCTTATACGCTTCGTTGACCTGTCTGTGAAAATCGTAAGACATGATGATCGGGTAATAAGCCAGCCCTACCGGAATCAGGCACAGGAAAATAACGACTGCCGTTACTGCGAATACAATGTCGGACTTCCAATATCTCCCAGACATCGTTGCTTCTCCTCTCGCAGAGAGTCGGTCTATCCCGTCAAGCAACAGATTTGCAAAAGGAAATGCGGCAACACTTAAGCACAGCGCACGGATCAGGATCATCCCTTTGCCCCGGACTCCGCAATCCGTCATTCCCAGATTCTGCAGCTGATATCCCATGACCATGGACAAGGCAAACAGGAAGCTGATCACTGCCACATAACAGATTCTGCGCTTCCTGTCCCTTTTCTCCTCTATTTTCCGGAGATTTTGCTCCGTCTGCTGCAACATAGAATAGATTCCCACAGCCAGCAGCACATTCAGAACACTGTAATAGATCCGGTTCACCGGCTGTAAGCTGAACAGATATGCCACCCCGTAGACACCGCACAGAGTCAGAACCGCTCTGCCCGAAGTTCCTTTGTATTTCATCCATTTATCCTTTGCAATATTCAATCGTGAGATGCCTCCATACATTTATTTCCATTTCTTCCACTATATTGAAATTTACACTTTCTGTCAATCATTGTAAGTTCTTTTCTATTTGATATATTGTATATATTCAACAAATATAGTAATGATTCCTATTATTATATTTATGCTTTTCGTGCATTTCTTTTTTTTATAAAAAGAGATATACTATATACAGAAACAAGGAAATGTTTCCACAAACTCATAAACCAACAGAAAGGATGATAGATTATGGCAAAATTATATACGATCACTTTAAATGGCGTTACAGAGGAAACTTACAATCAGGCTACCGATTATATTCAGAAAAACGCACTGCGCTGAACTACCGGCCGGTTGCTTCCACCATTGATGTGGAATTTCCAGATGACATCGATCCCGCGAAAGCTCCGGAGCTTACCGACGCCGTGATCCGCGAGGTGCATCAGACTCTGTAATTTTTTTGATTTTTACTTTTGTAAAATAGCAAAGCAAAAAAAGTCCGTCGATGCTTTAACGCTCCGACGGACTTTTTTGTTGTGCCCGCTAACTTGCGGACACTTTTCGCATGAAGACCCTTAAGGTTCAAGTGGTTGCCGGTATTCCTCATATAAGATATCCATGTGCAGCCAGTCATAGTGGTTCCGCATATAGTAACAATGTCCCCGGTATCTGCCACTTATTCTGAATCCTGCCTTCTCGTAACACTTAATGGCAGGGGTGTTCGTTTCCAGTACATCCAGATGGACACTATACACTCCCAGCGCCATAAAGCAGTACCGCAAGAGTATCTGCACGACTTCGGTTCCAATGCCTTTTCCACGCACCGACTTTTCTCCGATGTTAATGGATAACCAGGCTGACATATCCTCAGTTCGATGGTCAATATGACAATATCCAATCAATGTGTCTGTCTCTTTCAGGACAATTCCCATCCGCATGACAGAATGGTCTCTTACCCAACCGGGCATCCGGGTGATGTCCACCACAGAATGCGCATGCTCTATAAAGACACAGGTGGTTTCATCCGACATCCACTTCGCGTATAAGCCGACTGCCTCCTCATCATCCCTCAGTACGGATAAAAAAATTTGATTTCCATCTAATCTGCATATATTTTTACTCATCATGCCACCTTACATCTGCTCTGTGTGTTGCGAAGTCCTTGATGTTATTTGAATTATAACATAGAACTTCCTTTTTGGGCACTATATTCTTCGAACATCCGCCGCTTACGCAAAGCCCAAAGTCTCCGCAGACAATCACATAGTCCTGTTCGCCTTCACAATCTCATTCAGGCGTACCGGTCCGTATCCATATAACATGCAGCCCACATTATAAGCGTTCTCCCCCTGATTCATATATTCCCATGTTTCATCCCTCTTATCGTGAATATGACCATAAAAGTGCAAGTGACCTCTGTAAGAGCCATTCCATTCCGACATCGGATAATGGTACAGACCCAAGAACCAGATGCTTATGTCCCTTTAGTTGACTCAGATACCATTCCGCACTTTTTTCGTTTCTATAGCAGAAATCCCCCAAAATATACACATTGTCATCATGATTTACTCTTTGATTCCATAAGGATATCATTGCCTCATCCATGACTTCCACATTTTTAAAGGGGCGATGGTCAAAGTCAATTACTCGCCCTGCATCTTGGGCATAAAGGGATACCCGCAGGGTGTTTTCTTAATTTTGCCCTGCTTTCTGGGCATAGAAGTATGCCGCAGGCAAGGGCGGAAAAAAGGAACTGCCGCATAGACAGCCCGAAAAACATGGATTCCGTGTAATTGCGGATTTCTTTATTTATCTTTACTTCCAATCCATAAACACCTCCTTTTTAGCACAAAAAAATCGCCATCTTTGGAAAAATGACGATTCTTCAAGTTTTACTCCGTTTACTTCCAACTCATTCTTGCGTTATATACATTGTTTACAGCTTCAATATAGCATATGAAAGAGGGATGGTCGTGGTCGTTCTGCCGCAGGTATCTGTTTTTGATATTCAAATACTGCGTTCTGACAAGCTGCCATTTTCCCCTTTTCTTAATATACTTAGCCTTTTTCTGTATTCCTGCGGAATGAGGGGCTTTGTTCCAATAGTATTCATCCCGATAAGTGAACCCCTTTTTTTGTGAATAAGTCTGTAAAAATCTTCCTCGGTATCTCTGCATACAATGCAGACATCCATTGAAAACTCAGTAGGATTTCCTCTAACAAAATGAATTTCCCCCGTAGTCAGAGAAGATGTTGAATCCTCACAATCTCCTAAATCACGCTCGTTTAACGCCTTATTAAAGGATTTCCTCGCACATTCTTTTAGATTTCTGCGATCCTCAAAATCTTCACATCTTACAATCTCAAGGTTGTAATCCAAATCTATCGACAACGAAGCATTTTGTACCCCGTCCTTAAATATATATACACGTTTCATCCGCTTTCTCCCTTACAAGCCCATCATTTCACGCACGACACGTCTGCCATCTTGACCGCACCGACAAGGACGAGCATATTGAATACCAATTCCTCGATATAGCTCCACACCATCGTGACCGCAGCCACATCGGGATTGACCACGGGCGGGGAAGTCGCAAACACCGAAAAGATAATGCAGGCAAGCACGATGATTGCACCCTCAAGGCACACGGCACAATAACTCTTGATAAAGCTCCTGCCGACATTCTGGCTCGGCTCTCCCGCAAAGAAGAAAGAGGGACGGGAGCGATTGCGGTATAAAGGTACAGCTTGAAAAACCTGCCGTACACCGACATTATCATAATGAACGACAGCACTGTGATGAACAGCCCGCCGATGAGCGTCACCGCCCATAGGGGAATGCTTTCAAAAAAGCCGCAGTCCTCCACGGCTGTCACAATCTCTGTCGGCAACATCGTCTTTTTGCGATTTGACATAGATGCGTCCTCCTTTCGCATAGTTTTAGCCACTTTGTCAAGGTGGCTATGTAAACAAGTACAAGAGAACGCAAAAAACCGCCTACTCTTAAAATCAATAAGAATAAGCGGCTTTGTAATTTGCCTTAGACATATTCAATTTTCATTCTCTTGGTCGGTGCATTTATGACCTTAAAAATAAGCTCGTCAACAAAATCCGTATCTTTTCCTGACTTAATATCCTTCATCATCTGATTAAATGAAACTCTTCCTTCCCATAATATGAATACCGAATTTTAATCCAAGTTCATGTACATAAGAAGCAGGTGTGTAAATCCGCTTCCGTCTGCTGATGACGGAAATCTGCCGGGACTGGGCTGAAAACATGCCCAGTCAATCTTTCCACCTTCACACATCATAAAGAATCCGGTGCCATTATCCAATACTTCAATACCCTTTTGTACATAGTCAGATAATGCCCATTCTCCATCTGCACGATCCATATCATAATCCATAGCGTCGGAATCTGCCAGATGCTCATCCATCAGAATAACCCTTCCATCTTCAGCCGTAACCGCTTCTGCATCAGCCTGTGTATAGGTAACCTTGTATCCTGCTTCCGGTCCGTCCAGTACTGCTCCTCCACGGTCTTCATAGCTATTGCTCGGAAGTGCCTTGACATAATCTTCATCTGCTATTGCTCCAAGATAGTCAGATGCTGCCTGAAACTGGGGATAGCTCATACCATCACCAATAAACAGAAAACATATTTCGGTGCTTTTGCTGTTTCTTCTTGCGTCTGCGTTTCTGCAGATACTTCTGTTACGATTGTTTCCTGCTCTGTTGCTGCTGTACTTTCTGCCTGTGCCGGTGACGGTGACTCAGAAGAAGTCTGGTCTGCTGCAGGTGCTCCGGAGCATGCTGCCATAGACATTGCCATTACAACAGCAAGCATACCCTTCATCATACTCTTAATTCTCATAATCGTTTCTCCTCTCTGAAACATGTTTTGTTTTTCCTCTGCTTCACTATACAATACCGTTGTAAAAACCAATGTCCAAAGTAGGAAAAATTTGAGTAAATTCCGACACTTATTTTATGCAGTTCTATCTTTATGAGATTTCATCAACATCATAATACTTAAAATCCCGGAAGCAGGCACTTCCTCCTGTTTCCTCTGCCGCATAGCAGAACAGACCAAACCGGCAACCAGTAAAATGATCCAGTTTGAAGTACAGCCTATGCACGGTTCCGATGGGTAGCCAGTCTCCCTTATTTACCCGATAATAGCAGCGTGCTTCATCCTTCATGTTACAGAAATCTGCTTCAAGACGAAAATCCATCTGGTGTGATTCAACAACAGTTCCTTCCGTCATATCCAATATACCATCTTCTTTTTTATCCAGCATAAGGACTTCATATTTTCCATGATGTTTTGTAATGCCAACTGCAGCATAACAGCTCTGCAACGCACACAAACCTGCGACATCGCCCTCTTTCAATGCAGAAGCATCAACAGTAACCTCAGCTGCGCAGGACGGATAACTCATCCTTTGCGTAAGCGAATTTACTGCCTGTGTAAGCTCTGTACAAACTTCCCGTGTTGTAATTGTATAGGTTCCCTGCAATGCATCCAGATGATAGTACCGTGGATCTGGATCATGATTAAACTGCCAGCGCGGAAGCAGCCCATTACAGAAATCATCACTTCCCACTAATGGCTGATAAATATATCCTGGTCTGGTACTGTGAACCTCTATTTCTTCCGGCACATGTCCGTTCTGTCCAAAAAACGGAAAATGATCCTTCCAGGTAACCGGAAGCAGAATAGGAATCCGTCCAACTGCTCCGGAATCCTGAAACAGCATTGCATACCACTTTCCATCCGGCGTATCCACTATTCCTCCCTGTGCCACGCCCTGTCCACAATATCCACGATCATCACAAAGTACATCTCCACCCGTGAATTCTCCTTCCAGAGAATCACTGTAAAAGCATGCTTCCGTCCGCATCCAGCGGTCTCTCAGGGAATGAATCAGAAAAATATAATAATAGCCGTTTATTTTTTGAATATGAGAACCCTCATAGCCTAGCTCCGGGTTCTTATGATCACTGACTAAAAGACGATGTAATCCGTCCTTCTTTGGTGCAGTCAAATCTTCATTCAATTCTGTAATCCAGATTTCATCATTTCCATATACAATATAGTTTCTGCCATCCTCATCAAATAATAAAGAGCCGTCATGATAAAAGCCTTCTATCAGCTGCTTTTTCCATGGACCATCTATTTTTTCCGAAGTATACAAATAAGTCTTACGGGTATCATTTGCCACAAAGCAGATACAAAATCGGCCTTCATGATAGCGCAGGGAAGCTGCCCACATGCCCTGTCCGTAAATATTCTGACCGCTTTTCAGTTGCTGCGCATCCGTATGATCCAACGTCTCATAGACATAAGTCACATGCTCCCAGTGCACCAGATCAAAAGACTGCAGAATCTCACAGCCCGGCATAAAGTGCATGGTTGTGGATACCATATAATAGGTGTCTTCTACGCGGATCACGTCCGGATCTGGATAATCCAATCTTGTTATAGGATTTACATTCATTGTTTATTCCTTTCTGTTTTATCTCCATATTCTTTCTTTGTTCTATTCTATTTTTACTATTTTATCTTTGTTTCTTATCCGTCTGCCTTTTCAACGCTTCTCTGCCCCATTTCACTATTGCTAATATCACAATCTCACAGTAAAATGTAATAATCGAAAACGATCCTGCACCATGTTATTCATCAGAAATTTCCGGTTTGCACAGATTTACCGGGAATAAACAGAAGGAGACCAGCATGAAGGAAAACCGCAAACTATTAAAAGAAGTGCTTAAAGAAATTCGCCATGATATGACCAATGAGGAGGTTCTGAATCTGCTTGCCGTCAAAGCTTTTGATCCATTCCCTTTTATCCTGCTTAATCTCGTGCTGTCCTGTGTAGCTGCGATTCAGGCACCTCTTATCATGATGAGTCAGAACCGGCAAGAAGAAAAAGATCGCCAACGTGCTGAAAATGACTATAAGGTTAATCTCAAAACTGAGATCATGATTGAAGATCTCTATACATTAACAGTAGTATGCTTTTTAGTTGTACGTAAAATGATATGCCCTAGCACCATGACTCTTTAATGACACACTAAGGCTCTTTGGCTCTTCCACGTGCTCTCCGCTCCAAAGCTCCGTTCCATTTACTCCATCATAAATCTCCAGATCGGCAAGCGGTATGGATATGTCACTGTCTTTATCACCCAGATTAAATACCGCGACATAATATCCACCCTTTGTATCTGCTGCAATCCACAATGCATGCTCTATACCATCGATTTCACGTCTCCACACCTGATGCGAATGCCGTGCATTTGCATGCATGGCAAGTATTTCAGAATTGGTTACCAGATTCATAGTGAATTCGTCAAACCCTGTCAGCTCTCCTCCCAGCATCAAAGGAGAACGCATGATACTCCAGAGTGTCAGCATGGTGATCTGCTCATCCTGTGTGAAATTCGTCCAGTTATTCACATCATATACCTGCCGTATCGGTCCGACCGGAAGCATATCGGCATCCGGCCAGTGCCCTGCACCTGCATGGGTGCACCATTTTTCTGCTCTTGAAAACATATCATATAACAGTTCCCACTTATCCCAGAAATCATCGGTGATTCTCCACATATTGGAAATCTGCTTATAAAGCTCTGCCTTTTCTAAAAGAGCAGGTCCCGGCGACAGACTTAAAACCATGGGTCTTCCGCAACCATGCAATGCTTTGCTCAGCATAATCAGTTCGGATTCCTCATGTGGCAGTTCCCGTGCAATATCATCACATTTAATAAAATCCACACCCCAGGAAGCATATAATTCAAAAATACTGTTATAGTATTCCCGTGCCCCGTCTTTCTCAGGATCTACACCATACATATCCGTATTCCAGGCACAGATACTGTTTGTTTTGGCAATTTCCCGGGCATGTCTGTCACTGTTCATGATTTTTGTGTTCTGATGTACAGCCTGTCGTGGAATCCCTCTCATAATATGAATGCCGAACTTCAATCCAAGAGAATGGACATATTCTGCCAATGGTCCAAAGCCCGCACCGTTTGCTGCGGAAGGAAAACGATTTACTGCGGGAAGCAGTCTTCCATACTCATCCATTACTACATCCGCAAAAGGATGATACTCATTGGTTGCAGCATAAGGCTCATACCATTGGATATCCACCACAATATATTCCCAACCGTACTCCTTCAGATGCTCAGCCATAAATTCAGCGTTCCGTCGTACGATATCTTCTGTAACAGCCGCTCCATAACAATCCCAGCTGTTCCACCCCATAGGTGCTGTTTTCATCTTCATCTGTTTTATACCCTCTCGATATCCTGCTAATTCTGTCCGTAATATGCATTTGCACCATGCTTACGGAAATAATGCTTATCCTGTAATTCCTGCGGGGCAGTTGCTACCTGCGGATGAATCAGCTCGGTTCCATATGGGAATAACTCATATCTTCAAAGTTAATGGAAATAAACTGCATCGGACTGACACCGGACTCTGTAAGCTCCTGTTTAATCAGCTCCAGCATGACCGACTTTCCGCAGCGGCGGATACCGGTCATAACCTTGATCAGCTCCGTTCCACTTCGGTCCGCGCTGAGCAAAGGTCCACCGGACCTTTAGCGCCCTTGGAAAGTAAGACAACCGTCTCGACATTTGCTTATAGGGTAATTTAGATGCAATTTGACAAAAGCATTTCAAATGCTATATCCACCATTCCGTCCAAGTAGTAATTTTACTCTATTTCTTCAAATTCTACAATCCCCCCAAAGAATTCACGCTTAACCTTTTCCCAAGCAGCATTATATGCACCTAACATACCACTATAGAATTTTTTCTTTAGCTTACCATCTAATATATTTTTCCTTAGTTCTATAGCCTCTTCATCTGTTCGCGCCATAAGAGGAATATATAAATAGTTTGTTTTTGAAAGTTTCATTACAATTGGAACCACAAAATTTTCGTCTACATAATGCCGTAATATAGATACAAAATTTATATTTCTGATTTTGCTATATGTTGCCATTTTTCTAAAAAAGAGATCATCACATAAAAGTGTCGCCTGCTCCTTTTTTGCCAACACAAATGCATCCAGGTGAATCAAATGTAATTTTGCTGCTGCAATAAACTGTTCTCCATCTATATAGTCCCCGATTGAAAATCCTATACGCTCATCATCAGATATTTCCACAGTCTTACATTCCATACAAAAGTCCATAATCCTTTCCCATATTTCAATGTGAGGATCATTTTCAATGACAGTTAATTGGTTATTTATATTAACTATTTTTTTTGAAGAAACAAAACTCATTTCCTTGGCCTTACTATATCTTTCGACAAAAAAATTTATGTATGACTTTGGTAGAAGCAAATCACTTTTTATTCCGTCAAGCACATTAATTAAATCCATCAGACTTAATAATACCAATGTAGACAGTGTCGGAATATACTTTTGATTTTCCTCATTTTCGTATGTCGGTAACCCTGCATAAAGCGCTTGGTCCTTGCCATTTAATAGCATCGTTAATGCATCAATATATCGTTCATAATCACCATTAGTGAACATGTCAATAGGCAGACCTAATTCGTTTCCTTTAAAATGATAGAAATTCAACAACGTTTCTGTTTCCTCTGTTCTGTCAGTCATCACTTTAATTTTCTCTATCGAATCCTCTATTTTTTCGGATGTCATAACCCAAATGGATCCCTCAAACTTTTCTGGATGTTCTCCTATCTTCCTGAAAATAAAACCAATTGCATATTGAGTTCTGGATTGTATTTCAGTTATTTGATAGTTAATATTCCCTATGGTTACTATCTGATTCAACCCACTTCCCTGTAATTTTAAATATAAAGGGCTTTCCGCAGGAATATGCCTGACCTCCATACTAGTATTACTCGGATCCAAAAATTCACTCTCTGAGTCAAGGCATAATGTAGTATTATTCTTAATTGCTTTATCTTCCGCAGAATACGCTTCCAGTGTAACAACCGAATTGCCCTTTACTCTTTTTAACCTGCCATGATCATGACACCAATTCAGGTTTTGATTATAATAGCCAAAGTAGCTCTTATAGATGTCGTAATCCTCTGTACTATTCAAATAATACAAAGCTTTATATGCGTATAAATCAGCCTCCTCTGCTTTTCCCAACCGTAGCATGGCCGCTGCAACCACCATACAGTAGTCTGGTTTTGTAGAGTTACTCAATACACTAATATATGGTGCATAGGTGTTAAAAGCGGTTTCATTTCTTTCAAAAAGCATGGCAATAATATTTCTTGCCAAGCCTTCTTCTTTTGTAATTTCGAAAAGTTCCCTAGCATATTTCAGCATACTAAATTTCTTTTCTTTTGCCCCTGCACACAGATACTTTATTTGCAAAAACTCTCTTCGTGATACATCCTCTTTCAAAAACATATCTGCTATTTGCTCAACTGCAATTAACTTATCCGATTGGATTAGTGTCTTATCATGAGCAATATATTCTTTATTACTAACCTTAAAAGCTATATCATAAATGTCCCTTACGACAAAGCGATTCAGCTTACTTACTCCACCGAGATTTTTAATCAGAGTCAAAATAAGTTCCATTTCTCCTGTCTGTGATAAAACAGATAATATTTCAGTTTTTTGTGAAAGAGAAAGTTTCTCTATTTCACCTAAATGTTTCTTGATCAACGGAACAATATACTCTTCCAAGTATCTCTTTTCTCGAATTCCAAAAGCAATATCGATAATCTCTCCAATGTCATTCTGAACATCCTTCAAAATGTTTTTAAGAGTATCTTCATATCTATCCTTTTCGTTGTAAAACACTGCTGTCAAATAAAGGCTTTTCAGTTTTGTATTTATCACGGAGCAATTAATATTATCAAATAATTTAATCACTTCTGCATATTTGTTTCTTGACAATTTACAAATCAAATATCTGCACGCAATATTAGCATTCTCATTCCAATCCAATTCAGCATATATATTTTCAGCCACATCAATGCCGCCATTTAATTCTACGCAAAGGGCATACAAATATTTTACCATCGGATCTTCTTTAACTTCTTCCGTGAATTCCATATATCTCTCAATAGCAGATTCTAGATACTCTTTCTCGTTGATTCCCAGATTATATGCAGATTCAAGGTACAGCATGGCAACTAACTTTATATTACTTTTATATTGCTTATTATCTCGTAGTAAGTCTAACTGGCCAATTAGTTCAATCAATCTATCCTTGTGACGGGAGTTATCCTCATTCCATGAGGAATTAACTTTCCGTATCTCTGCCATCACAAGATACAAGTGTATATCTTCTTTGTTATCTTTTTTATAAAGGCTATTGAATACGTCGGCAGCCATTGAATATTTTCGTAAATTAAATAATGATAAGCCATAATATTTCTTAATAGTATCAACTATCTCCAAAGAAGCGTCATCCATTATTTTTTCCCTAAAGAAATAATGTTATCCCAAAGTTGAACTGTAAACATTTTATCCAGCACCATTATCTGAGCCTCAACGCAATGGCTCGCATATGTATAAGCCCCTATAGGTATCGGGTTACTATAGTATTGTTTCAGCCATAAAATTTCTTTTTTATGTTGCTGCGTTAATTCATTTTCGGGAATATCAAATTTCTTACCATCATGTATATCCAAAATAAATCTATAAAACAATAGTACTTCATTGCCCTCAACTGCAGTAAGATCATATGTAAATATCTTATCAAGTTCAATTCTGAGTTTATCAAATCTCATTTCCAAAACTAACGTTTTACACTCATTAATTTTTTCTTGAGCAAAACTTTGAAGTAATCCCGTATCAAAAATCTGACCGTTACTTCCCGTTGATTCAGAAGTACGCAATGACTCATCCTCTATGTTAACAACAATTCCAGTCTGTATCTGACTAATGAGAATGTCATCAGGTCTTCTTCTCGGCAAGAAAAAATAGTTTGCTATATCCTTATGTTTTGAAACCATATCCAATATTTCCTTATTAGATATAGGATATAATTCTATTCCAGATTTTTGTAATAATTGTTTTATGCTTATATATTCTTTCGCCGTTGTTGTAAGTGTTTTATTGCAAAACAAATAAATCAGGTCGAGATCTTTTCCATAATACTTAATAGCCTGATTCATTGATTTTTTTATTTGGGCATAGCTTATATTGTTTTCAAAATACTTTGCCTGAAAACTTATTTTTCTTTGTTTAGTTCCATCAGTATGTGGTGGTTCTAATATTGGTAATACTTCCACTCCTGGATTATTGTGATCAGAATGCGGAATTCTTCCCTCGCCTAAATATTCCACTGAAAACAAGCGTCTTGTCATATCTTCAAAGGCACCTGTTGCATCATCATTGCACACAGCAAATTGCATCCATGTTAAATTAGGGTAATTATTTTCGATATTCGCCATGCGCTAATCCTTCTTTCCACTTTATTATAAATTTATGCTTTTCTTAATGGTAGTTGTAAAATATGTTGTAATTATCAAAGCGTGTCACTCTTAAGCCGGCAGCACTTAAAAGCAGATAATTTTAATAACGGATGTCCCGGAAAAAAATCCATCAAACCTCCCGTTGCTTGCAAAATGTCTTCAGTTATTCTCTCAGTTGCTCGCAGACTGCAGAGGTTCTACCAAAATATAATGCTCTATATCCATCAGATCATACTTTGCCAGCTCTATAAATACTACCTCTGCCACGCTCTGCTCTCCTCTTATCTATTTTCTCCCGTACTTCTTCGATTGTATTGGTCCTGCCATCCTGCATTGCCTTATAGCCTTCGCCAATCACTCTATACAATTCCAGTTTTGCAATATCTGGTATCCTTCCTATAATCTGTGATTTTATTTCTATCATACAATTACCTCCTCCCTGCTTTCTCCCGTTCTCTATCTGCATCAAAATTCTCTGGCAGTTTATTATAAATTTTAGTATATTTTGTAGTCCTTTCATTGCCTGTTTTCTATCATTTTCTCTGTTAGATGACATTCCTTCAATGTCTTTAATCACATAAAGCATGCTGTTATCCGACATTCGTTCTACCTATTCAACAGTTCATTCTTTTATCTGCATCATCATAATCACTCATCCTTTATTCTTTCCTATGTATTTTTCAGTTGTCTGGAAATTTAATTTTCCATCTTGTATATTTCACCTTTCAATTCAGAAAAAACTTTTAAGCTGTCAACTATCAGTTTATTTATTTTCGTGATCTTGATTTTTGTTATATACCTATTATTACTATGAATTATGCTGTTTCTTACCCTTCTTAATTCAGACCATTTATCATAAAAATTTCCTGAATATCGATTCATTTTATGATGTAACCTCTCATCTAAAAAAGAATCAATAATATCTATTGCAGACTGTATTCCAGCAGTTTCATACTTATTTAAAAATATTTTTTGTCCCTTTCCCGTCAGTTTTCTACTAACCACTGTTTCAAAATAATCATTAAACAATTGTTCAATTAGCGATGCGACCATAATAACGTATGGTTTTCTAAAAGGATTTTTATTAAATACTTTTATTGCTGAAAAAATTGCCGTTGCTTGTTCACTATACATAATATGACAAAGTTCATCCTCAAATTTATCATCTATTTCTATCCAAGTTGCATCATCATTATCAGGATAGTTTTCAAGCATTTTCTCATACATGTTATTGTACTTATCCAATAAGGTTTTATCAATGTCGCACCATCTATCTTTTATTAAAAACTGATATTGTAAATTTAAATTTTCTTTATCACATCTTTTAGATTGTTCAAATAATTCGTTCGCTGAATGTACAAAATCCAATGCATTTAAAGGTGGAAAGCTATTTTCCCAATTCATTATTTCATGACATACTTCGCATTCCTTTCCGATATCAAATTCCTGTATGTTACCACATTTTTTACAAATAAATACACCCTTTAACATTTTTAGCACTCCTTAATATCAATTCAAAATAATCCAACGCATATGCTTTCAGCATTTCTACGTTGTTGTATACCACCTATTTCAATTATAACTCTACCGGTAGTGCTTAATTTTCCCACATGCATAATGTTTTTGTAGTCAAATGTCCTCTTAGCTATCCTTGACTTCCCAATAACCACCCTTATTAGCACCAATTCTCACTAATATTCCCGCGTTAGCAATTTCCTTCATGCTCTTCTTAACTGCACTTATCGAAATATTTAATTGCTCTGCAATTTCTGACTGTGTTACCTTCGGATTTTCCAAAATAATATCTATAATTTTCCGTTGGGTCTTATTAAGTTTTTCTAGTACACTTTTTGGTGTAATTTCTGGTATACTTTCTGGTTCACTTTTTGGTACACTTTGATCAATAACCTTATAAGATGGTCTATATAAGTTCACTCTAAAACTATCACCAATCTCTACTAATTCCGGCTCCCTGATACCGTATTCTTTGCATGAGCTGAACATTCTCTTAATGCCAGTTCCCCAGCTTTCGATAATTTTCATCCTGCTAAATACTTCCGCAATACATCTGTTGCGAATTTTGGAACCACCTTCCTTAATTTGCTCTATTGTCAAGCCTCCATAAAGCATTCCCGGGGAAGTCACTTCTACTCTATCATCATATACCGCTACCTGCACACAAGCTCTGTCCAAGAAATTTCTGTGTGTTGTGGCATTTACAATAGCCTCTCTAATTGCTTCTGTTGGTAATTCGTATGCATCTGTTCTGACAAGACCTCTTATTTCTGCTCCTAGATTGATATGCTTCAGTACAAATTCATAAGCCTCTTCAATCTGCTCATAAAGTGGTCCCTCAAAATCTCTTTTATCAATAAAAACAACCCTCTCCGTTCCTTTGAATAAAGCACACTGGATTTTAGCGAACGGAAATGTGTTATTCGTCAATAAAACAAAGGCATTTGTCGGTATCAATGTTCCTTCCACATTTTTTAAGACACCCCAATTAACCAAATTTTGCACAGTAACATCTTTTACATTCTCTTTCTCGCTATTTGTCCGTGCTGCTTCTATCATACGATTTTTGATAGCCATACATAATGATTCTGCAGCCTTCTCATCGTACTTCTGTCCTACACAAACCATTTCATCAAAAGAAAGGTTGGTTCCCTGCAATTCCAAATCTTTTAATATTGCCTCATCAACAGGTCTTGACGTTCCTGAAACTCTAATATAGGTACCGGCTTCTTTTCCAAACGATTTGATGTAATACGGTCTGCTAGCCCCTGGGTATATTTCAACAACAATTACGCACTTTCCGTCAATAGTGTCTACCTCGATATTGGGGAAAATCTGCGGATAGCACATATCAGATATAGTGTTAGTAATACCATCCATAATTTTAAAAACTTCGTTCTTGTCTACACCTACTATTTCATGTGTTTCATCATCCACACCAATAACAATCTTTCCTCCTGCGGTATTAGCAAATGCGATAACACTTTTTATATATTTTTCACTTTTCTTAGGAACTTCCCTTTTAAACTCGATATTGGTTGATTCCCCAGCCTTAATCTCATCTGCTAACATTTCCATTTCCTCCCTAATTTATATTTTAATAAAACGAGTAAAAAAACAGGCAAAAACCGGTCATTTTCCACTCCAATTTTTGCCCTCAATCCACAGTATCTTGTGGTTTATTCCGTGTATTTCCTTTATTCCCCATATTTTTGCAGCAGACATACCGCCTCAACAGTTGTTTCAGTTTCCAAGGGAAGTTCTTTCACTTCCTCACCATCAACAGGCACAGGAAAATTGAATACGATCTTCTTTATCCAGCTTCCGTCTT
>ERZ860023.135-NODE-135-length-48591-cov-1.626030_pt1 | contig 48591 bp, 54 predicted proteins | sample MGYA00509983_ERZ860023 | MGnify/ENA primary metagenome ERZ860023 (study PRJEB30046, sample SAMN00715180) | human gut metagenome | study: EMG produced TPA metagenomics assembly of the A metagenome-wide association study of gut microbiota in type 2...
CTGACCGATTCTGAGAAATGCCCATTATTTTTGGCAAATGTGACTTTTGAACCCGGATGCCGTAATAACTGGCATATTCATCATGCATATAAGGGGGGAGGGCAGCTTTTGATTTGTACTGCCGGAGAAGGCTGGTACCAGGAAGCAGGAAAGTCCGCTGTAAGTTTAAAAGCGGGAATGGTAATTACCATTCCGCCTGAAGTAAAACACTGGCATGGAGCAAAAGCAGATTCGTGGTTTTCGCATATAGCTATTGAAATTCCGGGTGAGAATGTCAGTAATGAATGGTGTGAGCCGGTTTCCAACGACGAATATAACCGATTAAAGTGAGGATAATATTATGAATAAAAGTATTGTAATTTACTATACGTGGGCCGGTCATACAAAAGCAATGGCAGAAATAATATCGAATTTGACCGGGGCAGCGCTGCTTGAAATAAATCCGACAACGCCTTATTCTGATAATTATAATACCGTTGTAGTACAGGCCAAGAAGGAAATACAAGATGGGTATTTACCTTCTATAAAAACATCGGACTATGATTTGACAAGGTTTGATACCATTTATATCGGAACTCCGATTTGGTGGGGAACAATGGCGCCGCCGCTTGCTTCATTCCTAAATGAACAGGATTTCAAAGGAAAGACGATTATGCCGTTTTCCACACACGGTGGTGGAGGTAAGGGACATTGCGACAGTGATATAGAAAAGCTTTGCAGCGGAGCGCAAATAATGCCTATGCATACAGCCTATGAGGGCGGAGGAAAAACCGCTGAAAAAGATATGGCTGCATGGATAGAAAATAATCTTAAATAAGTAAAGGAGCGTAATTATATGAAATTTGATTTTAGTTATTATAATCCCACGAAAATTTATTTTGGAAGGAATTCTCTTGATAACCTTTATGAAGAGCTTGCAAGCTATGGAGATACTGTTTGCTGATTTATGGAAAAGGTTCGGTAAAGAAATCCGGCTTATATGACAAGGTATTGAAAATCTTACAATCTGCCGGAAAAAGAATTGTGGAACTTCCGGGCATTAAATCAAATCCGACCTATGCTCAGCTAACGGAGGGTTCCAGACTTGTAAAGGAAAACAATGTAAACTTAATTTTGGCAGTTGGAGGCGGCTCTGTTATTGACTGTGCAAAGGGAATTTCGTTTCAGCATACTGTAAAGGCGATCCATGGCAAAGGTACTGGATAAATTTTGATGAAGTTAATAATGAAATCGTGCCTGTAGGAAGTATTCTTACTATGGCGGGAACAGGTTCTGAAATGAACGGCGGATCGGTTATTACAAACGAAGCCGAAATGCTGAAAAATGGTAGAGTGTTCCCGTCGAATGTAAATCCTAAATTTTCTATTCTAAATCCCGAATTTACTTTTACAGTTCCAAAATATCAAATGGTCAGCGGTATTTTTGACACGATGTCGCATTTGATGGAGCAGTATTTTTCCGGTAATGATGATAATACAACAGATTACGTTCTTGAGGGAATTATGAGATCTCTAATTAACAGTACGGCGATAGCGCTTGAAAATCCTCAGGACTATGAAGCCAGAAGCAATATAATGTGGTGCGCGGCAATAGGACTGAACACTATTACCGGCGTTTCAAAAGAACAGGATTGGGAGGTTCATATGATAGAGCATCAGCTTGGTGCTTATACCGACTGCGCGCATGGAGCTGGTCTTGCTGCAATTTCTGTTCCTTATTATAAATATATCTGTTCATATGGAATAGATAAATTTGTTCGTTTTGCAAAAAACGTTTGGGGAATAAATACTGTCGGCATGACTAAAGAGCAGGCGGCTTTAGCGGGAATTGAAAGTTTATCTGATTTTATTGAAACTCTTGGACTTCCGAGAACTTTGCGGGAACTTGGGGCGACAAAAGAGATGCTGCCGAAAATTGCTGATTCAACTGTTTTGGGTGGAGGCTATAAGATTCTGACCTCTGAAATGTTTTAAATATTTTAAAAGAAGCTTTTTAAATTGTTAAATAGTATTATAAATTTGCTTTAATGTTATACCTCAGTAAGCAATAAAATAATATTTTCGGTTATTTACTGAAAAGTGAAATCTCTTAGAATGGAGTAATAAAATGAAATATATAAGCTTGGATCATCTGATTTGAATGTGTCACGTATTTGTATGGGGTGCATGGGATTTGGAGAAGCGGGAAACGGTCAGCATTCATGGACAATTGATGAGGAGCATTCCCGTGAAATTATTAAGCAAGGACTTGACTTAGGCGTAAATTTCTTTGATACAGCTATCGCATATCAGAATGGTACGAGCGAGCAATATTTAGGGCGTGCTTTGCGTGATTTTGCAAAACGCGACGAGGTAGTTGTTGCAACTAAATTTCTTCCGAGAACAAATGAGGAAATTGATTCCGGCGTCAGCGGCATTCGGCATATTAAAAATATGCTTGAAAAAAGTCTTAAAAATTTACGTATGGATTATGTAGATTTGTATATCTGTCATATGTGGGATTATCAGACGCCGCTTTATGATATTATGGAGGGACTTAACAATTTAATCAATTCAGGAAAGGTACGCTATATTGGTATTTCAAATTGCTTCGCTTATCAGCTTGCTAAGGCAAATTCATTAGCTGAAAAAGAAGGCTTTGCAAAATTTATTTCGGTTCAGGGGCACTATAATCTTATTTTCCGTGAAGAAGAGAGAGAAATGGTTAAGCTATGTAAAGAGGATAATATAGCTTTGACGCCGTATAGTGCACTTGCGGGAGGAAGGTTGGCAAAGCGTTCCGGTGAAACATCAAAAAGACTTGCCGAGGACGACTACGCACGTCTTAAATATGAAGGGACTGCTCAGCAAGATAAGCAAATTATTGACCGGATAGCAGAGCTTGCTGAAAGGAGAAATGTATCTATGACGGAAATTTCTTTGGCATGGCTACTTACAAAGTCGACAGCTCCGGTGGTTGGGGCAACTAAGCTGCAACATATTGAAAGCGCTGTAAAAGCTATAGATCTTGTTTTAAAGGATAGTGAAATAGAATATTTGGAGCAGCCCTATGTTCCGCATAAATTGGTAGGAGTAATGGCACAGAACACACATACCGATTCGGTTTATAGATAATCGGTAAAACTGTTCCAAGGGCGCTGATTGCAATTGCATGTATTGATAACTTATATTAGGATATATTTAAATAATCCTTTAACAATTAAAGCTTCTCTTTTAGAAAGGTGATATAAAAGATATTCTAAATAAAACGGGAGTTGACACAACGATAATTATAGTATATACTATGCTAAAGAAATCAGTATACATTTGTTTTAATTTAGGGAGATAAACATGAGATTTATAGGAAATATTTTATGGTTTATTTTCGGAGGAATAATCAGCGGGTGCGGTTGGATTATTGCCGGCTGTCTTTGGTGTATTACTATTATAGGAATTCCAATAGGGTTGCAGTGCTTTAAATTTGCATCTCTTGCATTTTTTCCTTTTGGAAAGGAAGTTATCTACGGAGGAGGAGCCGTTTCTTTGATTGTAAATATATTATGGCTGATACTCAGTGGCATTCCAATGGCGGTCGGGTATATATGCTTGGGTCTTATACTGTGTATAACAATTATAGGTATTCCATTCGGAAAGCAAATGTTTAAATTAGCTAAGCTTGCTTTAATGCCGTTCGGAGCGGAAATAAAACATGTATATTAAATCTCAATTAATAAATTATTATAGGTGTCAATATGAATAAGATGCGGAAATCCATAAAAAAGCAATTTATAATATTAATAACGGTTATAATTTCAGCTTTTTTAATGGCGCTTAATACTAAAACGTTTGTTAATACAGGTGGATTGTATCCTGGCGGCGTAACAGGACTTACAATATTGATACAGAGAATATTTAAATTGTTATTGGATATTACATTACCGTTCAGCGTAGTTAATATTTTTCTGAATTCAATTCCGGTTTACATAGGTTTCCGATTTATTGGAAAAAGATTTACGCTCTATTCATGTCTTATGATTATTCTTAACAGCATTTTTACTGATTTGATACCAAGCTATATTCTTACTGAAGATATTCTGCTTATCAGTATTTTTGGGGGAATAATAAACGGTCTTGCTATTGGTATATGTTTAAATGCAGGCGCTACTTCAGGCGGAACCGACTTTATATCTATTTTTTTATCAGAGAAACGCGGAATAGATTCTTTTAATATTATTCTTGGGTTCAATGCCGTAATTATTTGTGTAGCAGGCTTTATATTTGGCTGGGAGAAGGCCTTATATTCAATTATATTCCAATATGCCTCAACTACTGTTCTGCATTTGCTTTATAAGAAATTTCAGCAAAGTACATTTTTTATTGTTACAACTAAGCCGAGAGAAATCTGTATAGCAATTTACGAAGTTAGTAAGCATGGGGCTACAATATTGGAGGGAGAAGGCTCGTATGAGCATTGTGAAAGAAATGTAGTTTATTCGATTGTGTCTTCAGCTCAGGCTAAGAAAGTGATTCATGCTATAAAAGATATTGATCCGGACGCTTTTATTAACGAAATAAAAACCCAAAAGCTTTTAGGCAGGTTTTATCAGCCTAAAGAGCAATAAGACTATCGAAAATATTATTAGTTAATTAAAACATATATGCTTTTTATATTATCTGAAAAGTGTATATTTAATTTTTTGATTGATATCAGTTTGTCGTATTCATGGAGTTATATAGTAATATTATTTATGTTTATAAAATATATTTTTTTCTATTGAAATTATAAACAGAGATTTTTATTATTAATAGAAAAATAAACAGAATATCCTATTTTTCCCCTTTACATAATTAAGGAAATAGGTTAAAATAGAAACAGGAGGGAATAGGATGAAAAAATACAGAATTAGAAAATCGGTCGCTATAATAGCGGCTTCAGCGCTGACTATTTTTAATTTAATCGGAAATTCAATATTATCGGTGAATTATGTTTCAGCCGGACAGCAATTGGGACAAACGGATTTTGAAGATGGTGTGGGACTTCCTTGGCATGTCTGCGAGTCACAGCCTGGGGAAATGGAATTTGAGATTTCAAACGGCGTATATAATATTACTATAGTTAATCCGGGAGGCGCGTCAAGGGGAGGCGAAGACAGGTGGGACTGTCAGTTCCGTCACAGAGGTCTTAAAATTGTAAGCGGAAATTCCTACAAGGTATCTTTGATATAACGGCAAGCAATGATTGTACTTATTATACTAAAATCGGAGATATGGGAGAACCGTTTAATGAAGACTGGCATGGCGAGCCTGATCCATCGCAGCATGAGGCATATTGGAATGTTCAACAGCTTCAGGCTAATCAGACGAAAAAGGTAGAAGGTACATTTACTGCAAACCGCACCGCAGATGTTGAATGGGCATTTCATATCGGCGGCGACACAGTTCCGGAGGGTACAGTTTTTACATTTGATAACATGTCGCTTGAATGTACGACAAGCGATGAAAATGATTACCAGCCGCCTGAAGAATGGATCCGGTCTGATATTTTAACAAATCAGCTTGGTTATTTTACAGGAATGAACAAGAAAGCAACCTTGCTTTCTGACTCTGCGTCATCAGTTAAATTTGATTTGAAGGATAAAAGCGGTAACGTTGTTTTCAGTGATAAATCAGAACCAAAGGGACTTGATATGGATTCAGGAGATAATGTGCATGAATTGGATTTCTCGGACTATGAAAAAGACGGGGTATATTACCTTGAAGCTGAGAATGGCTCTAAAAGCCGTGAATTTGAAATAGGAAACGGAAAAACGTATTCGTGTATGCTTTATGATTCGCTTAATTATTTTTATCAGAACAGAAGCGGTATTGAAATTGAAAGCCAGTATATTATTTCCGGCGACAGTTCTTCTTTGGCCAGAGCCGCAGGTCATCCGTCTGACGTTGCTTCAATAGAGCAGACGTGGGGTTATACCGGAAGCAGCGGAACTCAGGATGTAACGGGAGGATGGTATGACGCAGGAGATCACGGAAAATATGTTGTCAATGGCGGAATATCATTGTGGACGATGCAGAATCAATATGAAATAGCTGTTAAAAATGGATATGAGGACATATATGCGGACGGTACAATGAGTATTCCGGAAAATACAAACGGCTACCCTGATCTGCTTGACGAAGCCAGATATGAAATGGAATGGATGTTCAAGATGATGGTCACGGACGGGGATTATTCAAATATGGTATATCATAAGGTTCATGATAATAAGTGGACTGCTCTTGCACTTGCTCCTGCCGATGATCCAGAAGAACGTATCATAAAGCCTCCGACAACTGCCGCTACCCTTAATATGGCGGCATGTGCCGCTCAGGCATACAGGCTGTGGAAAGACACTGATCCGGAATTTGCAGACATATGTTTAAATAATGCTAAGCTTGCATATGAGGCAGCTAAAAACATCCCGATATGTATGCTCCTTTGGATGAATCAATCGGAGGAGGGCCCTATGGCGATGATGACGCAACAGATGAATTTTACTGGGCAGCCTGTGAATTGTTTATATCAACAGATGATCTTTCATATATGAAAGATGCCGAAAAGTCTACACATTATATGAAGACTGAAGTAAAGCTTTCCGGCGGAGAAGATGTTGACAGCTCCGGAAGCTTCAACTGGGGAAATGTTGCCGCGTTGGGCAATCTTTCTTTGGCATTAAATATTGATAAGCTCGATTCTACAGCCCAAAATAAGCTTAAAGACTCTATTTGTTCGGCGGCAGAGCATTATGAGGAATTAACTGAAAATCAAGGTTACGGTCAACCTTACGAATCAGGTACTGTAAACTATGCTATTGACAGAAAGGGGTATATCTGGGGCTCTAATTCATTTATTATGAATAATAATATAATAATGGCATATGCCTATGAATTAAGCGGCGACGAAGATTATCTGGACGGCGTTATAAGCGGCATGGATTATATTCTCGGCAGAAACCCCATGGATTATTCTTACGTTACAGGCTATGGAAGTCATGCAGTTAAATATCCGCATCACAGATGGTGGTCAAATCAGGCGGACGCGAATTTTCCGAAGCTCCTAACGGAGTACTTGTCGGCGGACCAAATTCTGGAATGCAGGATCCCTGGGTAAAGGGTTCAGGCTGGAAGCCGGGAGAAATTGCTCCGGCAAAATGCTATATGGATAATATAGAAGCCTGGTCGGTAAACGAATGTACTATAAACTGGAATACTCCGCTTGCATGGGTAACCGCTTACCTTGCGGAAAAAAATGGAGGTATAGTAGTAACTAATGGAAGCAGCGGAATCAATTCTAATAATACTGTATCTAATAATAAGAATCCGGCTGCCGGAAATGGAATTCAGAATGATTATAAACAGGATAAGAGTGATGAAAAAAATGTTATGATTGATGTTGATGAGAGTAAAAATGGCGGATGGGGACTTGTTCCATATTTTATAGTAATAGTAGCCGTAGCTATATTTATTGAAATCTTGGTTTATATTATTAAAAGAACTGCGAAGAATAAATAATAAGGGTAAAAAAGAAAATTCCATACACTTATTAAGAGTGTATGGAATTATATTATACCGCTTTAAGCAAGACCGCTGCCCAGCCGTCGCTTTCAGCTTCTTTTATCACTTCAAATCCACATGAAGTAACGATTTTTATTACTTCTGTTTTTCGTTCAGTTATAATTCCGGAAATAATAATAAGACCTTCCGGTTTAAGAAACTTTTTAAATAATTCACTCATGGCAATTAAAATATCTGCTACTATATTAGCAGTAATTATATCGTAATTGCTGCCTAGTGTATTTCTGAGTGCGATGTCGGATATAATATTTCCGCAGTAAGCATGATATTTTTCCATGGAAATATTATTTTTAAGAGCGTTCCGGATTGAGGTGGAAACGGCATTTTCTTCTATATCTACCGCAGCAGCCTCATGAGCTCCTAAAAGCATACCGCCTATTGAAAGTATTCCACTGCCGCATCCAAGATCCAATAATCTATCTCCAGGTTTTATTGAATCTTCCAGCAGCTCAAGACACAGCTTAGTAGTATTATGTTGTCCGGTACCAAAGCTTGACGCAGGATCTATTTCAAGAACAATCCTATTATCTGATTCGTCATAATCTTCCCATGATGGTTTTATGAGAAGTTTATTACCAATCCTTAACGGTTTAAAATATTGTTTCCAATTATGAGCCCAATCTTCTTCCTTTACAGATTTAAGTTTTACTTCCAGTCTGCCCCATTTATTTTGAGTATCGCGGCTTTTTAATAGTCTGAGTATATTTTTCAGTGAAATAAGCATTTCGCCGCCTTGTGTATTGTCTGGCAGATAAACTGTTACGCTTGTTTCACAGTTTTTCATACTCATTAAATCGTCATCAATGTAGTCCCATTTACCGTCTTTATTTTTTAAAAACTCATTAAAATCTTCAGAATCCTTGATAGAAAATCCTTTTATTCCTATATCAAGTAAGGATGCGCATATTATATCGGCGCCTTCTGTTGAGGTATAAATTTCAGCTTCTGTCCAATTCATATTGTTTCTCCGTTTCGTTTTATTGTCTAATAATTTTCATTAGATAAACCACGTCTAAATTATTAATTTCATTATCATTATTTACATCAAATATATACTTCTCGATGAATTCTAATTCATATGGCTTGTTAAAATAGATATTAAGAACGAGTACGTCTTCATTGTCTATTTTTCCGTCCCGGTTAATATCGCCTTTAGTAATCGGCGGCAAGGTAGTTACAGTTGTAATGCAGGAGGTTGTAGTTGTAGTTTTGACTGATGTAGTCGTGATTTTGGTTGTGGTTGTAGCGGTTGTAGTTTTAGGAGCGGCAGTGGTTACGGGAGATACATATTTCATGTATTCCATACATACATAACCTGATTTGCTTCCATATTTAGCTTTTCCCCAGTTAGCTGTAACGGAACTAATAGTGACCGACGCTCCGTTTGGTATAAGGCATACTATAGTTTTATCTGTTCCAATACCGTTTCTCATGTTTACACCGGTAGTAGCATTACATTTATAGTATCCGGTTTTATATGTATAAGAGCTTTCGGTATATTTTGTGTATTCAAGAAATATCCAGCCGGTTTTCCCGTTATATTCTGTTTCACCCCATTGATTATTGTACACTCTGGTTACAACGACAGTTTTACCTGACGGTATGGTTAAAAGCACATCTGATGAAGTGCTGTAGGATTTTCTCAGATTAAGAGCGTCTGTAGTTTGATAGTGACCTGTAAGATATTTAGTTTCATTAATTTCCACCTTTTCGGGAGTATTTTTACCCTTATACAGTCTTACCTGCAGCATACCGTTTACGTCGTAATAATCGAACAGATTGTTGGATTTATTTTGTGCCGGATCCATCATATAAACGACTCCGTTTTTTATTGTATCTATTGCTATCCAATGACCATCATATTTAACTGACATTACTATATAATATCCCTGATTTATGTAAGAGGCAAGTTCCTGCGTTATGCCGGACTTTGTTTGCGACGAGAAATAAGCTCGTTTTTCAAATGTGAAATTACTAACCATTCCGGTTACGGCTCCCCAATATAAATTTCCGTAAGAATCAAATCCGCCGTTTTTGCTTAGATAATCAACAAGAGTACCGGGATTGAATTCGCTTTCGCTTTTACACCCTGAATGAACTACCTGCATTGCTATGGAGGTAACTGCACAGCCTATTTCAGCCATTGTATCGCCGCAGCTTCCAAGAGTCTTATTTCCCCAGCGTGAATCGCTTTGAAGCCAGCTTTTATAGTTATCTGCTCCAGAGACTGCAAGAGATGACAGGAAGATAAAAACTGTAACGGTCATCGCAGTAAAAATTCTGCTGATTTTTTTAACCATGGTTTTAACACATCCTCTCTTTTTGTAATAAAAAAGTAAAAAGATTCATGATTCATTAACTAAAATGTAACTTTTTGAAACTACTTTTTTATTATATCATGTATTTATAACATTTGCAATCAGTATTTTACATATAATATTCAAGATATTTTAGTTATAATTAACAAATGAAAAGTCTAAAGAGCTCTTTTAATTGATAAATGGTTACAATATTCGATAAAAAATCGCCTAAGATCGTTATCTTAGGCGATAAAAATGTTATTCTATATACATTTTTTTAATTACCTGCGGCTCTAACGGCTTATCAGAAAAGTCTGTGCTGACTCCTGCAATTTCGTCCACTACATCCATGCCTTCCACTACTTTTCCGAACGCTGCATATTCTCCGTCCAAATGAGGAGCGTCTTTATGCATTATAAAGAATTGTGAACCGGCAGAATCAGGATTCATTGCTCTCGCCATTGATAATACTCCTCTTGTATGCTTTAAATCGTTTTTAACTCCGTTTGCTGAGAATTCGCCTTTAATAGTCCAGCCCGGACCTCCTGTTCCGTTGCCGGCAGGACATCCGCCCTGTATCATAAATCCAGGAATTACCCTGTGAAAGGTGAGTCCGTTATAGAATCCACTTTTGACAAGCTTTTCAAAGTTTTCACATGAAACAGGCGCTTTGTCAGGATATAATTCAAGTCTTATTTTTTTCCCGTTTTCCATTTCGATTGTTATCATATTGTGACCTCCGTTTTTATTTTATTATATCATAATTTTATGATTTAATCAACATTAATCTATTTCATAAGCAGGTATTACATCTTCAAATACCGCATAAAATTTCATCGGTATATATTTATCCAAATGGCATTTTCCAAAAAACCATTTTTCAAAATGACAAGCTTTTATTATATCTTCAAAAAACGCGTGTATTTCAAGTCTTTGAAATACGTCTACTTCGAGACAATCTTTAAGAGATGCCGGAGGCTCGTGTGTAATGATATAATCAATGCAGTTATCATATTTTCCAAGATTATTTATTGATTCTATGATTTCTTCATGAGTCGGATGCTCCTGCGGCCACCAGTTAATGTTTTTACGGTACTCATAATCTTGACTGTGACCGCCTCCAAAAGCAAAAATTTTTTTGTCTTCTATTGTATAAACCTGTCCCTCATAAGGTGAACGAGATTACCGCTTATATGGTGAGCCTTTCCTCCGTTCCATTCAATAACCTCGAATTGCTGTAATAAATCAAAGTTTTCATGGCAGCCGTCAACAAAAGCCACATTATAATTTAATTCTCCGATTTTTTCGATTATAGATCTTTCATGTCTGGAGTCTTCCCATATAAACCCGAAGTCGCCACATATAATAAGCGTATCGTTTTCCTCCAGTTGCTTTTTAATATTTTTGCTTTTAAAGCGTGAAAATTCACCGTGCATATCACCGGTTACATAAATCAATTTTATTCCTCCTTCGTGAGAATACCTTATAATTCTAACATAAAAACTGCGATTCGTAAATATCTTTTTATTTTTTTTCAAAAAGTATTTGATTTTCACTTAAAATTTGCTATAATAATTAGTAGAACAATTTGAGGAGCTGTTAAATTTGAAAAAAATCGTTTCCGTTTTATCGGCGATGTTAACGTTAGCGTACTTATGCTTTACTGCATCGGTGGGAGCTGTAGAATTCACACCGCCATTCGATGTCAATGCAAAGTCTGTCTATTTCATTAATTTAGATACTAAATCAGTTATATATGAAAAAAATGCCGATCTGGAGCAGATGCCAGCGTCTCTTGTCAATATTATGACGGCGGTAATCGTTCTTGAAAACTGCAAGGATCCAGATAATATTACCATAACCGCCGACAAAAAACTTTATGAGGAATTTGAGGAATACGAATATCAGGATGATCTCAGATACGGAGAAATATGGGACGGTGACGAACTAACCGTTACTGATTATTTATATGCAATGATGTTGACTTCATCATGTGAAGCTTCAAATATACTTGCGTATTATTTTGGTAATCAGAATATTTCGGCTTTTGTTGAAATGATGAACGCCAAGGCTAAGGAAATTGGAGCCGAACATACTGTTTTTGCAAATCCTCATGGACTTTATGATTCAAAACAGGTTACGACGGCTAATGATATGTCTTTAATAACTCAATATGCTCTCACTGTTCCGGGATTTGAAGAAATTGCGACTGCTGAAGAATACGAGGTTCATCCCAAAAGCTACGTTACCGCTCATGAAGACCCTTGGACTTGGACGCATTCAAATATAATTATGAGCGCCGCGAGCGATTTTTATGTTTACGGAGTAAAAGGTATAAAAACCGGAAATTTACAGCTTAGCGGACGCAATATAGTAACAATGGGAACATATGATGGGATTAAATATCTTCTGGTATTGCTTAACGCACCTTTTTATGATGAAAATGGAAATTCTAAGTATTATCATATTATAGACGCATGTAATTTTATGGAATGGGTATTTGATAACTTTGAGTATAAGGAGCTTTTGTCGGAAGGAGAAGAAATAGCTGAAGTTAAGGTTGAAAATTCTGACGGAAACGGGTACGTGCTTGTTAAGCCCGAAGAAGATGTGTCAACTCTTTGGTATAACGAGGTAGACGTCACATCAATACAAAAAAATATAAAGCTTTATGACTCCGTACAGGCGCCTGTGAAAAAAAATCAGAAGCTTGGAGAAATTGAGCTTAAGCTTTCTGATGAAATAATAGCTAACGTTGATCTTGTCGCGTCTTCTGATATTGATCGGTCGTTTGTAAAATTTAATCTTTCAACTGCAAAGGACTTTTTCGGTTCAAAATGGATGAAACGTGCTGTATGGATATCGCTTTCATTATTGTTATTTTATCTTGCAATATGTATATGGGCATTTGTTTATGCAAAACGAAATCCAAAAGGCGGACTATCCAATAAAAAAGTAGTTAAAAAGCTTTACGGAAATAAAAGAAAATAAAAAAATCGCTGCAAATACAATTGCAGCGATTTTTTTCATATCAAAGATTCTGCACTGGCAATTTTTACGCTTAAGCAGAAAATTTTCATTGCAGATATAAGTTCCTCGACAGACGGATATGTAGGCGCAATTCTTATATTTTTATTGTCAGGATCTTTTCCGTAAGGAAAAGCGGCGCCTGCGCCTGTTAAAGTAACGCCAGCGTCTTTGCAAAGAGAAACTATTCTTTTGGCACAGCCGGGAATGGAATCAAACGAAACAAAGTAACCGCCTTTAGGATTAGTCCAGTTTCCTACTTCAAGAGGCGCCAGCTCCTTTTCCAGAATATCGGCGACAGCTTTGAATTTCGGCGCAACTATAGCCATGTGCTTTTTCATATGTTCAAGTAGTCCTTCATAGCTTTTAAAGAATAATGCGTGTCTTAGCTGATTTATTTTATCGTAGCCTATCGTTCTTATACTTAAATTCTTTTTTAATTCTGATATGTTTTTCTTTCCAGAGGCTACTGCGGCAATTCCTGCTCCGGAAAATGTGATTTTTGAAGTCGATCCAAATATATATACCTGATTTTCATTACCATTTTTTCTGCATTCTTCCATAATATTCAGAAGTATTTTAGGATTTTCTTCAAGATGATGTATGCAATATGCATTATCCCAAAAAATTCTGAAATCTTCAGCTTTAGGCTTGAGAGCCGCAAAGCGTTTTACGGTATCATCACTGAAAACATATCCGGTTGGATTTGAATATTGAGGAACACACCAAATACCTTTAATAGAGGCGTCTTCCGATAAAAGTTTTTCTATCATATCCATATCAGGACCGTTTTCATCTGTGGGGATATTTATCATTTCAATTCCAAATTTTTCACATATGGCAAAATGTCTGTCATATCCCGGTACAGGGCATAAAAACTTTACTTTTTCCAGCTTATTCCATGGAGTACTGCCGTTAACGCCTAATATCATAGAATCGGAGATAATATCGTACATTAAATTAAGACTGGCATTTCCGCCGATTATTATTTCATCTTCTTTTACTCCCAGCATCTTGGAAAAAATTTTCTTGGCTTCTGGAATGCCGTCCATAACGCCGTAGTTTCGGTAATCGTCACCGTTAACTCCGATAATATCTGTTTTACTATTTAAAATGTCTAATATTCCCATGCTTAGGTCAAGCTGTTCCGGAGAAGGCTTACCTCTTGCCATATTAAGTTTGAGATTCTGAGCTTTAAAATTGTCATATTCTTTACACCACTGATTTTTCAAAGAAATAATCTCGCTTTTTTCCATAGCGGCTAATCTCATATTCAGCACTCCTTAAACCGCAATTTAATATTATTTAAATTGCTGTGAAATTTTACGGTATTTTTATAACCGTTTTTTTGATTTACATACTATTATATCATACTTTGAGGAATTTTGCAAGTAAATTCACTTTAATGGTTTAAATCAATATAATAATAACTTAAAAATATATAAAATAAAGGCGAAATTTATTCTTTTTTGTTATTAAGTTATAATTATTTGTGTAATATGCACAAAATATAGGTGAAAAATTTTCTTGTAATTTTTAATAAAATAAGGCTTTGTTCACAATTTGTTCACAATTAGCCAGGAATAATATGTTATAATATGCTTAGCGAGCAAAAAAATATACAATTTGACTGAGCAGATTGTATGCACGTGATTCATGTAATTGATATGAAAGGATGATTGTTATGATAGGTAAGAAATTAAGCAGCAGAATAAAAGCTACTGTTCTCAGCGCTGTTATGACTGCTACGGTATTTATCTCACCGGCTGCTTTTCAGATTACCAATGTATCTGCGGCTGGTTCAGTATCGATCAACAAAACGCTTACTGCAACAACGGATGATTCTTCGAGTTCAACAAGAGCTACTCGTTTTAATATGAGCGGTCTTGGTACCAGTCCTTCTAAGGTTACGCTTAACTTTGAAACTGCGTATACCGGAGATGTTACAGTAGGCATAGGCTATAATCTTAAAGCTGATCCCTATTGGGAACAGGCTGACGGAATTCAGGCTACTCCCAGAAACGGTAAGTTTTCCGTTACATATACGTTTCCGTCTTCAAGCTTGAGCAGCATTAATTTTGCAAGCGGACAAATGGAAGTAGCGATTTGGTATCCTCAGTCAGGCGAAACATTTAAGCTTGTGTCAGCTACAACTGAAGGTGGAACGGATCCCGGTCCTGTGAATCCGGATAAGCCAGTTACACAGAATAAGAAAAGCGGCGAATGGACGTTCACGGATAATAAAGACGGCACCGCTACTATTTCTTCAACACTGACGGCGGAGATTGACGATCAGGAAATGGATTTCTGCTTACAAAAGGATATGACGAAGAGGGTTATCTTGACGAGGACGGAAATAGCACTTGGCAAGAAGGAGATCCGATTAACTCTCATAAATTCCAGTTTTCTGAATTCGGAATTGACGACCTGAACAATCTGAAGTTTGAATCTTTCAATTATACTATTCAGTCTGATAAGGATATGAGTAAGTTTATGTACGGCGGCGGAATCAATGTAGAACCGATGTCGCCTGCCGATACCGAATATGTCAAAGGTAAAAACGGTTATTGGTATAACGATCAGGGCGAAGAAGATATGGCTGAATACGGAGATCAGTTCCAGATTGAGGTAAACAACGGCTATACCGTTACAGACGCAGGCTCATACATAGAGGTAGTCTGGGATTTCCGAAGGATGTTCAGGAATATGTTTCTAAAAATGTCAGCGATTCAGTAGGCTTCCAGTTTTGGTACGCGCAGGACGCTAATCCTCCTGAAGGAGAAGATTATGCAGAAATAGATGAAGTTCATCTGAAAACCGCTTCATGTACTTATACCAGAGAAATTACGGTTCCTTACAATAAAACCGTATCAAAAACGGTTAATCAGAAACTTACACCAGGTTCTGACGAAACAACAAACCAGTATAAATTTATGCTTTCAGATCTTGGACTGGAGAACAGAGATCTTGTTTCGGCAGTAAAGTTTAATGTTACTTCTTCCGTTGATCTTGAAAAATATGTTGGCGGCGTCGGCATATCTGTAGCAAATGCAAATCCTAATGCCGATGAAGGCTGGTATATGCCCGCTAATATAACTGTCCTTGAGCCGGGCAAGGAATTTGAAATAATGTGGATAGTTCCTGAATCTATCAGAAAAGACGTTGATATATTGTCAGGCGACGGCAATGTAATGTTCGGATGCTGGTATGCAGGGGAAGAATCTCCTACTATCACATTAAAATCAATTGATTTTTACGAATTTGTTTCAAATGAAGAGGATTTAGTTGTAGAGCCAGAAAAAATAGAGATTAAAGTGGGTGAAACCCAAGCTCTTGATATCAATGTTCCTGGGTGTACTTTTATTTCAAGCAATCAGTCAGTAGCAATCGCTGAAAATGACGTAGTATCCGGTATAGGGGTAGGTCAGGCAAACATTGTAGTAACTTCTCCGGAAGGTCAGGAAAAAATGATTACTGTAAAAGTAACGGAGGCTGATCCTCCTGAAACCACTGAAACTACCGCTCCCGTAACTACTACAATTACTACTACGACTACATCTGTAGTTACTACTACGGTTGATCCCGACGATATTATAGATTGGGATAAGGTGTTATATGGCGACGTTAATATCGACGGAAATATTAACATTGCAGACGTAGTTACTCTGAATATGTATCTTCTTTATCCTGAAGTAAATAAGCTTAATGCAACGGCAAAAGAGAATGCACAGGTTGTATATGACGGAATAATTGATACTCAGGATAGCTTGTTGCTTATGAATTATGTAGCAATGATTGTTACTGTAGACCAATTAGGTCCGCAAAATTAATTTGAGTATAATAAAACCGCAGCTCAGTTACTGCGGTTTTATTATTTTATTTATTATAACAATAAATAATAATATGTGTAATATTATAGCAAGCGGAATGGAGATTTTGAATTTCAGACGCTTAGTTTTATGCCTGAATAATTTCATTGCTGTAAAAGCTCCGATACTGCCGCCGGCAAATGAAAATGCAATGAGAATAGTTTCAGATATTCGCCAGCGATGTTTAATTGCTTTGCGTTTATCACTGAAGTATAGAATAAAAGTGATAATATTCATAATAATAAAGTAAACGGCAATAAATATAAGCGGATAATTCATAAGTTTTTCCTCGTTTTTAAGTATTATAGCATTTATATAGTAGATTTGTCAAATGTATATTTTATAATAAGCTATTGACATAACCGGAAAAATAATGTAATATATAAATACGATAAAGGGGAGTAGCCGGCAGTATTTACTGTTTATGCTTCGTCAGTACACGATTGACTATTTCAATCCGTAGCATATCTAAACGGCAAGACTTTTGTTGAAATCAATTGCTTTATTTATATTCAGTTGGTTTCGGCAAAGGTCTTTTTTATTGCCCTAAAATAAAAGGAGAGTAAATAATGAATGATTATTTGAAAAGCAAGGAACAGGTTATAAAAGAAACCGAATCTTCCATTAACGGTCTGAATGACGCAGAGGTTAGGAAACATACTGAGAAATACGGAAAAAATGAAATTGCAGAAGAAAAGCAAAAGAGTATTTTTTTTATTTTTATTGAGCAATTCAAGGACTTCTTAGTAATAATATTGATTGCCGCTGCTTTGGTTTCGGCAATTCTGGGAGATATTGAAAGCACTATAGTTATTTTAGCGGTTATTACTTTAAACGCTATATTAGGGACAGTTCAAACTGTTAATGCAACCAAATCTCTGGATAGCTTAAAAAAGCTTTCAGCTCCTAATGCCAAGGTTTTAAGAAACGGTCAGACGGTTGTAATACCTTCCGCTGACGTAACTGTCGGAGATGTGGTTTTACTTGAAGCAGGCGATTATATATGTGCCGACGGAAGAATAATAGAAAATGCAAGTTTAAAGGTCAACGAAAGCGCTTTGACTGGTGAAAGCCTCAGTGTTGACAAGGAAGACGCTGTTTTTAAAGAGGAATTACCGTTAGGCGATAGACTGAATATGGTGTATTCAGGAAGCTTTGTTACTTATGGACGCGCTAAATTTATCGTAACCGATATTGGAATGAATACGGAAGTAGGTAAAATTGCCGGTCTTATAAAAAGCGCTAAGGAAAGAAAAACTCCGTTACAGGCAAATCTTGATAATTTCGGCAAAAAGCTTTCTATAGGAATTTTGCTTATCTGTGCCCTTGTATTTGGATTAAGCGTTTACAGAGGAGAAGCATTAATGAACGCTTTCCTGTTTGCCGTTGCCCTTGCAGTCGCTGCTATACCAGAAGCTTTAAGCTCTATAGTTACGATTGTTCTTTCATTCGGTACACAGAAAATGTCAAAAGAAAACGCAATAATCAGAAAGCTTCAAGCTGTAGAAGGGTTAGGAAGCGTGTCTGTTATTTGCTCAGATAAAACCGGCACGTTGACACAGAATAAAATGACTGTTAAAAAGATCTTTGTAGACGGTAAAATAATCGATGCCGGAAACGGTGATTTTGAAATCGGTCATCAGAAGCGTCTTTTACTCAGCAGTCTTTTATGCAATGACGCAGTATGTAAAAACGGAGAAGAAATCGGCGACCCTACTGAAACGGCGTTAGTTAATTTCGGAAGCAAGTATAATTTCGATTTTGAATATATACGTGAGAAATATCCTCGTTTATCAGAAATACCGTTTGATTCAGACAGAAAACTGATGACTACTGTTCATAATGTAAACGGTGTGCTTACCATGCTCACAAAGGGCGCTACCGACGTATTAATAGACAGAATGATTTTAAGCGATAGTGAAAAGTCTGCAATAAAAGAAGCTACAGAAAAACTTTCAAAACAAGGTCTTAGACTTTTGGCATTTGCATATAAAGAAATCAAATCAGAAAAAGTCTGTCTTGAGGATGAAAACGAGCTGTCGTTTATGGGGCTTATTGCAATGATGGATCCGCCGCTGAGGAATCTAAGGCTGCGGTAGCAGAGTGTATAAGCGCGGGAATAAAACCGGTTATGATAACCGGAGATCATAAGGTACCGCTGCTGCTATCGCCGGGGAAATCGGAATATTGAAAGATTATTCAGAAGCTGCCGAAGGATCAGAAATAGATGATCTTTCTGACGAACAGCTAAAGGAATATGTTCCTACGAAATCCGTATATGCCCGTGTTTCACCTGAGCATAAAATAAGGATTGTAAGAGCTTGGCAGGAAAGAGGAAATATTGTAGCCATGACCGGAGACGGAGTAAACGACGCCCCAGCGCGAAACAGGCCGATATCGGCGTTGCAATGGGCATAACCGGTACGGAAGTTTCCAAGGACGCCGCGTCTATGGTTCTTGCAGATGATAATTTTGCTACCATTGTCAAGGCTGTAAATAATGGAAGAAACATTTATGCTAATATAAAACGTTCTATTCAATTTTTATTGCAGGTAATACTGCCGGTATTATTGTCGTGCTGTTTGCCTCGTTGGCTGCTTTGCCGGTTCCGTTTGCTGCGGTGCATTTGCTGTTTATTAATTTATTGACAGATTCTCTCCCTGCTATTGCACTGGGTCTTGAACCTCATTCAAACGACGTTATGAAAGAAAAACCACGTCCAATTAATGAATCTATACTCACAAAATCATTTTTGTTGAGCGTGATTTCAGAAGGACTGATAATTGCGGCAGCAGCGGTAATCTGTTTCTTATACGGCCTTAATACCTCGAACGAAACAGGCAGTACAATGGCGTTTGCAAGCATTTGTCTGTCAAGATTAATTCATGGTTTTAACTGTAAATCAGAAAAACCCGTTTTGTTTACAAATAAATTTTTCAATAATAAATTTATTTTCGGAGCATTTGGAATAGGCGTAATTCTGTTATCTTTGGTTTTGTTTGTTCCTGGGATTTCAGGTATTTTCAAAGCGGTTAGTTTGAATGTATCTCAGATAATTTTGATTGCGGCTACATCGATAGGTACTTTTATCATAATTCAATTCTTAAAGCTTATTAAAAAACTGTTGAAGAAAAAATAAAAGCTATTGTAAAAATAGAATTATTATGTTATAATGTAAACATTATGGCAGAGCAGAGTTTTTCTGCCCTGCCTTTTTTAGGAAAAGATATGTTTAATATAAAAATTGCAGATATAATAATCGGTATCCGAAATAAATATGATTTTGTGCGGATACTGTGTGAAGATTATATTGTTTGTGAAGAACCTGAAATTATAATTACAGCTTCTGATAATGAAATTGAGGAAGAGTCAAGGAATAACCATAGTCCGAAGGATTACTGTGAAAGTATATGTATTTATCGGAAAATCTGCCGTGAAATTATAAAGTTCAATTGCTTTATGCTCCATGCTTCCTTAATAAGCTTCGACGGTAAGGGCTATGCCTTTTCGGCTCCAAGCGGTTATGGCAAGTCGACGCATGCACGTCTGTGGCGTGGATATTTTGGAAGCAGAGTTTTAATTTTAAACGGCGATAAGCCTATAATAAAATATGACGGCAAAGATTTTTATGCTTTTGGAACGCCTTGGTGCGGAAAAGAAAATGATAATATTAATACTTCAGTCATATTAAAGTCAGTATTTTTTATTGAAAAAAGTAATATTAATTTAGTATGTAAATCAAAGCCTAAGGAAATTACTTCAAAATTATTAGAACAGATTATATTTCCATTACATAAAAACGACATGATAAATTTTATGTCTGTAGTGGATAGTCTTATCAAGACATTGGATTTTTATAGTTTAAAATGCAATATATCCTTTGAGGCGGTTAAAACGGCATATAATATATTGGGAAGTGATAAAAATGATGATTAATAAAGATTTTGTTATGAAAAAAATAGGTAATGAATATATTGCCGCGGCAGTCGGAAATGCCGCAAAGAATTTTAATGGGATAATAAAGCTTAACGATACTTCTGCTTATATATGGCATTGCATTGAACCCGGAATTGAAAAGAAAACACTAATAGAAAATTACGCCAATCATTATTCTGTTGATATTGAAACAGCATCAGCTGATGTTGAATATATAGTCGGTATATTAGAAGAAAATAATGTAATCGTAAATGAATAAATTTGCATCGTATGAACAGATTTTGAAAAAAGACGGATATTTCATAGCTCATTTTTTCGGAAACAGTATGAAACCTTTTTTCAATGATAAAAGAGATTTAGTTTTAATAAAAAATGCCGAAAATAAACTGAAAAAATTTAATATAGCGTTTTATAAAAAAGGAAATCAATTTATTTTGCATAGAGTTATTTCAGTTAGAGAAAAAGAATATATAATATGCGGCGATAACTGCAAGTATCTTGAAATAATTCCGCAAGAAAATGTTTTGGGTTATGCCGCTGGCTGCTTTAAAGGTAAAAAATATATTGATTTAAACAAAAATTTTCTGTATAAAGTTTATACGCATTTATGGTATATAATAAAATATATTTATTTTTTTATAAAAAAGGAGAATATTTATAAAAGCTTATGAATAAAAAAATAACAATTTCAATGTTATTATGCTGTTCTGTATTTTTATCGTCTTGTGATTTAATAAAAACAAAGGATGAGTATTATAGTGTTAATTCAAACGAATCTGATAAGTATATTACAATGTCGATTAATTGTTCACAGATTTTAGAAAATATGGAAAAACTTGAAGATGGCCTTGAAAAATATATTCCTGAAAATGGAATCATACTGGAGGAAACTAAATATCCAATAAGCGCAAATGAAACTGTATACGACGTTTTAACTCGGGCTGTAAAAGAAAACGAAATCCAGCTTGAGGTTCAGGGGATAAACGATAATTCATTCGGCAGCGTATATGTGGAAGGCATAAATTACATTTATGAATTTTCATGCGGACCTGAAAGCGGGTGGATATATAAAGTAAACGATGAGTTTGCTCAATATGGATGTAATTCGTTTATTTTGAATGACGGTGATAAGGTTCAATGGATTTATACATGCAGTCTGGAGGATTACTGATATGTGGTTTTCACGCAGACATCCGTTTATCCTGATTATTTATTTTTTCACTGCAATCGGATTTTCAATGTTTAATATAAATCCGCTTTTTTCATCTATTAGTATGCTTGGAGCTATACTTTACCGTATAATGATAATTAAACCTAAAAAGGCTGTTAAAGAGCTTATATATTATTTTTTATTTTTACTGATCATAACTGTTATAAATCCATTATTTTCACATAACGGGAAAACAGTATTATTTTTTATAAATGATAATGCTGTTACGACAGAGTCGTTTATATATGGATTTTCTGCCGGTATGGGCCTTATATCTGTTATATGCTGGTTTAGCTGTTTCAGCTCAGTTATGTCATCTGATAAAATAATATATCTTTTATCCGGCGTTTCATCTAAGTTAGCTCTTCTTCTTTCTTCATCACTAAAATTCGTGCCTGAAATGAACAGAAAATTTCACAGTATTTATAATATACAAAAATGCATAAGCAATAATAAAAAAGGTATAAGGGAAAAGCTGCATATTACTATTAAAAGCATATCTTCTCTTGTAACATGGATGATAGAATCCACAGCGGAAACCTCTGATTCAATGGATTCAAGAGGATATGGTCTTAAAGGAAGGACATCTTTTAATTTTTATACATTTAAAAAAAAGGATATTTTATGTTTATTTCTTATTACATATATTTTTTCATTTATGTCAGTTATTTTTAAGTATAAGATAATAAAATGCATTTATTATCCTGAAATTATTTATCCAAGAATCACTGTTTCAGTAATTATTGTTTATTTGCTTTGGTTATTATTCGTTATGATACCTTTTATAACTGAAATGTATGAGGAGTGTAAATGGAAATTATTAAAATCGAAAATCTGAGCTTTGCTTATAATAACTCCGATTATAATATATTAGAAGATATAAATTTATCGGTAAATGAAGGAGAATTTCTAATTCTTTATGGTCCGTCAGGCTGCGGAAAAACAACGCTACTTAAGCTTATGAAAAAGGAAATAATACCTAAGGGTAAAATTAAAGGTAATATATATTATAAAGGGGAAAAAATATCAGAGCTTAATCCAAGGCAGTCGGCAGCAGAAATAGGATATGTAATGCAAAACCCCGAAAGCCAGATAGTAACTGATAAAGTATGGCATGAGCTGGCTTTCGGGCTTGAAAATTTAGGAGAATCAAGTAATGTTATAAGAAGAAAAACCGCAGAAATATCAAGTTTATTCGGCATAAATAAATGGTTCAGAGATGAAACTAATAAGCTTTCCGGCGGGCAGAAACAACTGCTGAACCTGGCTTCTGTAATGGTAATGTCTCCGGAGCTTCTTTTACTTGACGAACCGGTTTCACAGCTTGATCCATTCAGCGCATCATCTTTTACAGATATGATTTTAAGATTAAATCGCGAATTTGGAATAACCGTCATTATTGCTGAACATAATCTGGAAAGCATTTACTCTCTTGCAGATAAAATTGCGGTAATTGATAAAAATAAAATAAGATATCTAGGTATTCCCAGAACTTGCTGCGGCTTTTTTTCTAAGAATACTCAGATTATTGAAGGTCTGCCGATTCCTGCTCGTATTTATCATGAATTCGGAATTAAAGCTTCGTGTCCTGTTGACGTAAAGGAAGCAAAAGATTTTATACAAAATTATTGTTCTAATAACATCAGGAAAATTGAAAATGAGTCAGCAGAAAATAATAATTCATGTAGCATTGAATTAAGTAATATATTTTTTAGGTATGAAAAGAAGTCTGATGATATAATCAATGATTTATCATTAAACGTTAGAAAAGGTGAAATTTATGCAATAGTAGGAGGAAACGGAAGTGGAAAAACTACTCTTTTATCAATTATTTCCGGACAAAACATACCATATTCCGGTAAGGTTCTTATTAACGGAAAGAAAAACTCAAATTTTTCCTATATAGCGATGTTACCACAAAATCCTGTGATTCTTTTTACAGAGGAAACTGTCATAGACGATTTAATGAGCTATGCGATAAGGTGCGGCGTAAAAAAGGCAATAGTATCAAATGTAGTCAACGACATTTGCAGAAGGCTTAATATTGTTGATGTAATTAAAAATCATCCTTATGATTTAAGCGGCGGGGAAATTCAAAAGGCGGCCTTAGCTAAAATAATGATTAAAAATTCAGATATACTTCTGCTTGATGAGCCGACTAAGGGTATAGACGCCTGGTCAAAAAAAGAATTTATAAGTATATTGAGAAAATTATCAAATGACGGAAAAACAGTAATATTGGTAACTCATGACAATGAGTTTGCAGCAGAGGTATCCGATAAATGCGGACTGCTGTTTGACGGTACGATAATTTCAGAGGAAAGCACGAGAGAATTTTACAGCCGTAATAATTTTTATACCACTTCAGTGTCGCGTATTACTAAAGGATATTTTGATAATGCAATAACTCTTGAGGATATAAAATATTTAAGAAGAAAAAACGGTGGAATTGAATGAACGGAAAATTAACGACGGCGGCAATGATTTCGATTATTATTTTTCTGACCGTTGCGGATATAATTTTATTCAGCGGAAAATATTACGACGTGGCGTCTTTGATTGCGGCGTTCCTTTCATGTATTCCGTTTTACATAACCTTTGAAAAAAGCAAGGCGACGTCTAAGGAAATAATGCTTGTAGCTTTGATGACGGCTTTTTCAGTATGCGGAAGAATAATGTTTTCATTTATACCGTTTTTTAAACCTATAACTGCGTTTACAATTATTTCCGGTATGTATTTAAGCGCCCCTGCAGGTTTTATATGCGGCTCGTTTTCAGCGCTTATTTCAAATATTTATTTCGGACAAGGCCCATGGACGTTATTTCAGATGATAAGCTGGGGATTAATTGGATTTATTTCAGGAGTTATTGGTGAGAAATTGCTGGAAAAGCGTATTATCCTGGTAATATACGCTTTTATTTCCGGAGTATTATTTTCATTAATCATGGATTTGTGGACAGTATTGAATATAGATAAAGAATTTAATTTTTCAAGATATATAATTCAGTTGATTTCCTCTTTTCCTATTATGATAGTTTATTCTTTATCAAATATAGTTTTTTTGATTTTACTCCAAAAGCCTATTGGTAAAAAATTAAAACGTGCCAAAAAAAGGTGTGGTATTTTTGAATACCGGTGAATAAAACTAAAAAAACTATTGACTTACAGGTAAAAATATGATAAAATAATTAAGCCGCATGTTTACGGTTAATAAAGTTGATAAATTTCACACCTAAAACAGCGAGTTTTTAAAAAAAGGCAGGTGCCGCAGAATGTACGCAGTTATTGAAACCGGCGGAAAGCAGTATCAGGTTAAAGAGGGAGATATTCTCTTTATTGAAAAGCTAAACGCTGAGGCAGAACAAACAGTAAGCTTTGATAAGGTTGTTGCAGTAGGAACAGATAATGGTCTGACAGTTGGAGCTCCTTATGTTGAAAATGCAGCTGTTGAAGCTAAGGTTTTAAAGAACGGAAAGGCTAAGAAAATTACTGTTTTCACTTATAAGCCAAAGAAGGGTGAAAAGAAAAAGCAGGGTCACAGACAGCCTTACACACAGGTAAAAATCGAAGCAATTAAGGCTTAATTATGATTGTCGCTGAGTTTTTTGAAAATGGCGGCGAAATTAAAGGTTTTAAAATAAACGGACATGCCGGATATGATGATTACGGAAAAGATATAGCGTGTGCTTCAGTTTCTTCCGCAGTTCAGATGACGGTCAATGCGATAACAGATGTTTTTGGATTTGAAGCGGATGTTTCGGCTCAGAACAATACCGTTTTTTTTAAAACTGCTTCCGGTGACATAGTATTGCAGAAATTATATAAAGCATTTATAATGCAGCTTGAATTATTGTCACAGGAATTTAACGAAACGATTAAGATAAAATTTACGGAGGTGTAAGTTATGCTGAAGATCAGTATGCAGTTTTTTGCTCATAAAAAAGGTTCAGGTTCAACTAAGAACGGACGTGATTCAGAATCCAAGAGGCTTGGAGTAAAAAGAGCTGACGGTCAGTTTGTCCTTGCGGGTAATATTCTTGTACGTCAGAGAGGAACTCATATACATCCGGGTGAAGGCGTTGGTATAGGTTCTGATGATACGCTTTTTGCACTTGTAGACGGCAAGGTTAAATTTGAACGAGTTGGGCGCGATCGTAAAAAGGTTTGCGTTTATGCGGAACAATAAGCATTTATTTTAAATAAAAATCCCGGGCTGATAGCTTGGGATTTTTTTAAAATTTTTAAGGCGTTTAATCTGGCTGTTTATTGATAAAAGATTATTCGGTAGGAACGGAGAAAATATGTTTGTAGATAAAGCCAAAATAAAAATAAAAGCCGGAAACGGCGGAGACGGAGCAGTTTCATTTCACAGAGAAAAATATGTTGCTTCCGGGGGGCCTGACGGTGGGAACGGCGGTAAAGGCGGAGATGTAGTATTTATAGCAGACGATAATTTTTCATCTCTCATTGATTTTAGATATAAAAGAAAATATACTGCTGAAAACGGACAAAACGGAGGATCAAACAGATGTACGGGGAAAAGTGCGCCTGATTTGGTCATAAGAGTGCCGAGAGGCACAATAATACGTGACGCTCATTCTGGCAGAATAATGGCTGATATTTCAAATGACGAAACTAAAATACTTGCAAGGGGCGGTATTGGAGGAAAAGGAAACTGTAATTTTGCCACGTCTACCAGGCAGATTCCGAGATTTGCTAAACCGGGTTTTCCAGGTGAAGAATTTGAAATCACTTTAGAACTTAAGCTTATTGCCGATGTAGGACTTGTCGGTTTTCCTAATGTTGGCAAATCTACACTTATTTCTGTAGTAAGCGCAGCTAAGCCGAAAATTGCTAATTATCATTTTACAACCTTAACACCGGTACTTGGCGTTGTAAGCATAAGCGAAGAAAGGTCGTTTGTAATGGCTGATATTCCCGGGTTAATTGAAGGAGCAAGCGGAGGAATCGGATTAGGGCATGAGTTTCTGCGACATGTTGAACGATGCAGACTTATTGTACATGTTGTTGACGTTTCCGGAATAGAAGGCAGGGACGCTATAGAAGATTTTGAAATTATAAATGACGAATTAAGAAATTTCAGTGAAGAGCTCGCGGAATGTCCGCAGATAGTTGCGGCAAATAAATGTGATTTGGCGTCGGAAGAGCAAATTACCAGACTTGAAAATTATGTAACAGATAAGGGCTTTCAATTTTTTAGAATTTCTGCTGCTACGACTGAAGGAACTAAAGAATTGATTAATGCCGCTGCTTTGGAACTGGAAAATCTTCCTCCCGTCAGAGAATTTCAGTCGGAACCTGTTACAAAAGAAGAACTTGAAGAAAAGGCGCTTGCTAATACAAAATTTGAGATTGAAATTGAAGATGGCATATATTATGTGTATGCTCCATGGCTTGAACCAATTATGCGTACAGTAAATATGGACGACTATTCTTCACTTCAATATTTTCAGCAGGTTCTGAGAAGAAGCGGTATTATTGATAAGCTTGAAGAAATGGGAATCAATGAAGGGGATACCGTAAATATATTAGGCTTTGAATTTGATTTTATAGAATAATCTTTAATTAACGGAAACGGAGAGTATAATTATGAGCAGGATTTTGACAGAGCGCGAAGTGAATCAGTACAGTCCGCTTGCATTAGCTTTTCTTGGCGATAGTGTTTATGAAAAGCTCGTTAGAGAATGTATTGTTTTAAGCGCAAATATGCCTGCCTCAAAACTTCATGATCTTAAAGTAAAAAAGGTTTGCGCTTCTTTTCAGTCAGAAGCTTTAGACAAAATAATGCCACTGCTTGATACGAAGGAAATAGCAATTGTAAAAAGGGGAAGGAACGCAACGGGTAATACCGTTCCTAAAAGCTCAAATGCAATAGAATATCGCAGGGCAACAGGTTTGGAGTGCTTATTCGGTTATTTGGATTTGCTTGGTAAAGCAGAAAGAATTGAACAGCTATTTAATATTATAATAGACAAATAATTTTCGGGGAGTGTATATATATGTCAGGACATTCAAAATGGAATAATATTAAAAGGAAAAAAGAAGCTACAGACGCGGCAAAAGGTAAAATTTTCACAAAAATAGGTCGTGAAATTACAGTTTGCGTAAAAGAAGGGGGACCGGATCCTAACAATAATGCCAAGCTTCGCGATCTTATTGCTAAGGCTAAGTCAAATAATGTTCCGAATGATAATATTGAAAGAGTTATAAAAAAGGCTGCCGGAGGCGGAGATAAAAATAATTACGAGACAATGGTTTACGAAGGATATGGTCCAAACGGCGTCGCATTAATTGTAGAATGTCTAACGGACAATAAAAACCGTACAGCAGGGGACGTGCGTCATTATTTTGATAAATTCGGAGGAAATCTCGGTACCAGCGGATGCGTTTCATTTATGTTCGCAAGCAAGGGTATAGTTATTGTTGAAAATAACGGTATTGATGAGGATACACTCATGGAGGACGCATTTGAATTTGGAGCGGACGATCTTTCCGTTGAAGAGGAGGCGGCAGAAATATCCTGTGCGCCTGCCGATTTAAGCGCTTTGAGAGAAGGGCTTTCTTCAAAAGGATACAATATCCTGTCAGCAGAAGTTGACCGCATTCCTTCAACCTATACAACGCTTACTGATGAAGAACATATAAAAAAGATGAATTTACTGCTTGAACATCTTGAAGATAACGACGATGTTCAAAACGTATATCATAACTGGGAAATTACAGAATAATAGTAATATTATTTAAGAATCTGTTATATATGTGATATTTAATTCATATAATGTTTTATGCTTAAAAAGGGGATGATAAGTTTGATATATAGCTTGTCGGAACTGCGTGAAAAAGAAGTTATAAACATTATAAACGGAGAAAAGCTTGGATTCATAGATGATGTGGAATTTGAAACCGTTAAGGGTGAAATAATAGCGTTTGTTATATATGGAAGAAAGCGTTTATATGGCTTGCTTGGAAAAGACAATGATTTAATTATTACATGTTCTCAGATTAAGTTAATAGGCAGCGATACAATTTTAGTTAGTTTCAATAAAGGAAACTGTGAAAAAAAGACAAAAATATCAAAATTTAGAATAGAAAATTTGGCGAAATGAATATTAGAAAAAAGTTGAAATATCTTAGAAATTATGGTATAATATTACGGTAATTCGCACGCTTATACTTTTAGCGGCAGGCCCTTAAAAAGGGTGCCGTTAAGCTAAGTTTGGCGAGGAAATAAAAAACCAAACAGGAGGAACTACAATGGGAGTAGTATCAATGAAACAGCTTCTTGAAGCAGGCGTTCATTTTGGACATCAGACAAGAAGATGGAATCCAAAAAGGCACCGTACATTTTCACAGAAAGAAACGGAATTTATATCATCGATCTTCAGAAAACTGTTAAGAAGCTTGAAGAGGCTTATATGTTTGTCCGTGATCTTTCAGCGGAAGGCTCGTCTGTGCTTTTTGTAGGTACAAAGAAGCAGGCCGGAGATTCGGTAAAAGAAGAGGCTCTGAGAGCCGGAGCTCATTATGTAAATGCACGATGGCTCGGCGGCATGCTTACAAACTTCAACACAATCCAGACAAGGATCAAAAGACTTGAACAGCTTCATACAATGGCTGAGGACGGAACCTTCGACCTTCTTCCTAAGAAAGAAGTAGTTAAGCTTAACCTTGAAATAGAAAAGCTTGAAAAATTCATGGGCGGAATTAAGAACATGGATAAGCTTCCTGGCGCGCTTTTCATAGTAGACCCAAGAAAAGAAAAGATCGCCGTAGCAGAAGCAAAGAAACTAAATATTCCTATTGTCGCTATTGTTGATACAAACTGTGATCCGGATGAAGTTGACTATGTAATTCCGGGTAATGACGATGCGATCAGAGCAGTTAAGCTAATTGCCGGAGCAATTGCCAATGCAATTATTGAAGGCAGACAGGGTGAAGATACAACTGAAGCCGAGGCTGCTGTTGAAGAAGCTATGGCTGAGGAAGCTGCTGCTGAATAAATCAAATGATAAAAAGCCCGAATATTATTACATTCGGGCTTTACTGGAAATTAATTAACGGAGGAATGATTATGGCTAATATTACGGCTAAAGACGTTGCTGAGCTGCGTAAGCAGACGGGCGTTGGTATGATGGATTGCAAGAAGGCTCTTGTTGAAGCGGACGGCGATTTTGAAAAGGCAACTGTTATCCTCAGAGAAAAGGGACTTGCAACACAGGCTAAGAAATCAGGCAGAGTTGCCGCAGAAGGTATTGTAATGGCTGCTACTAATGATGCTCATACAGTAGGAGCAGTCGTAGAGGTAAATATTGAAACTGATTTTGCTGCAAATAATGATGATTTTAAGAAGTTTGTAACTGATGTTGCACAGACAATTATAGAAAAGAACCCTGCCGATATCGACGCTTTGAATGCAGAGCAGATTTCAGGAGGAAATGTTACTGTTGCGGAAGCGCTTCAGGAGTTATTCCTAAAGATACGTGAAAATATGCATATCAGAAGATTTAAGAGAATGGAAGGTATTCTTGTTCCTTATGTTCACGGCGGCGGTAAAATCGGCGTTCTTGTAAATATGGAAACACCTGCGGGAGCTTCTGACGCAGTTATGGCATGCGGTAAGGATTGTGCCCTTCAGGTAGCTGCTCTTAAGGCTCCTTATCTTAAGAAGGAAGATGTTCCGGCTGAAGTTATTGAGTCTGAAAAGAGTATTATGCTTGTACAGATGAACGATGATCCTAAAATGGCAAACAAACCTGAAAATGTAAAGGCTAAGATAGTCGAAGGAAAAATAGGTAAGTATTATTCTGAAAACTGTCTCCTTGATCAGGAATTTGTCAAGGATGGGGATTTGACAGTTCAGAAATATATTGATAAATGCGCTAAGGAAGCAAATACAACAATTAAGCTTGTTGATTATGTTTGCTTTGAAAGAGGCGAAGGCGTTGAAAAGAAAGAAGATAATTTTGCTGACGAAGTTGCCAGCATGATGAATAAATAATTTTATTTACCCAAAGTAATATTTTTAATTACTTTGGGTATTTTATTGTTGATATATTGAATTTTTTTAGTAAATGTAGTATAATGATATCAATTGTAAGAAAGGCTGATTGATATTATGAAAAAATTATACTTTATTTTTAATTTACAGTCCGGAAAAGCAACAATCGCATCAAAGCTTGCAACTGTTATTGATATGTTTACAAAAGCCGGTTACGAGGTGACTGCCAGACCTACTCAGGAAAGAATGGACGCTTGTGCAGCCGCTAAATATGCGTGCCGTCAGGGCTTTGACATTATAATTTGTTCGGGCGGGGACGGAACGCTTAATGAGGTTATTCAGGGAGTTATGAAAACGGATGAGAAACTGCCGATAGGTTATTTGCCGACAGGCTCGACTAATGATTTTGCCAGAGGCGTAGGTATTCCCAAATCAATAATTGACGCTGTGCAATGGATAATTGACGGTAAACCGTTTCCATGTGATATAGGAAGCTTTAATGATAAATTTTTCACTTATATAGCCGCTTTTGGAGCGTTTACGGAAGTAACATATGAAACGCCGCAGCAGGTAAAGAATTATCTGGGACATGCCGCTTATATATTGAATGGATTAACGCGTCTGACGAGTATACGTTCATATCATATGAAAATAACTACTGAAACTGAAGTAATTGAAGACGATTTCATTTTTGGCATGGTTACAAATTCTTCATCAATTGCCGGATTGCTTTCACTTAACGATTTTTTGCTTGACGACGGATTATATGAGGTAACGTTAATAAAAACACCTAATAATCCCCTTGATCTGCAGCGGATTATACACTCGTTATTAAATATTAACATTGATATTGATACAGCGTAATAAAATCATTCAGAACTTCAAATATCTGCTTTGAATGTGATAATGAAATTCAGTGGACTATTGACGGCGAATATGGAGGAACCTTGAAAAAGGTTATTGTTAAAAATAATAAACAGGCCATAAGACTTATGGCAAATAAATAAATTTTAAGTATAATATAAATTGCTGCTTATGATGGCAGCATCAGAATGGAGATTCTTATGAAATATTTAGTTGTACTTTATGACGGTATGGCAGATTATCCGATTGCAGAGCTTGGGAATAAAACGCCTTTAGAAGCTGCGTATTGCCCTAATATGGATAAATTAGCTAAGAATTCTTGGTGGGTACTATTAAAACCGTAGCAGACGGATTAAAGCCGGGAAGCGATGTAGCTAATTTATCAGTGCTTGGATATGATCCCGCATTGTGCTATACGGGACGTTCTCCGTTAGAAGCCGGAAGTATAGGTATAGATATGAAGGAAACCGATGTTTCCCTTAGATGTAATCTTGTTACTCTTACAGATGAAAAAAATTATGAGGATAAAACGATACTTGATTATTGTGCAGATGATATTTCAACTGAGGAGGCAGAACAGCTTATTGATTTTCTGGCTGATAAACTTAATAATGATGAATTTAAGTTTTACAGCGGTGTAAGTTATCGTCATTGCCTTATTTGGAATAATGGTACTCTTGATATCGGTGTACTTACGCCACCGCATGATATTACTGGTAAGGCTATAAAAAGCTATATTCCTTTACATCCTAATGCTAAAAAGCTTTATGATCTTATGAAACAATCATATGAGCTGTTAAAGGATCATCCAGTTAATATTGCAAGAGCTGAAAAAGGGCTTCGTCCAGCTAACGGTATATGGCTATGGGGTGAAGGCGTAAAGGCTAATCTTGAAAATTTCAGGGATAAATACGGACTAAAGGCTTCAATGATTTCAGCAGTTGATCTACTTAAAGGAATTGGAAAGTTCTCGGGAATGAACGTAGTTAACGTTGAGGCGCTACCGGTTACATTGATACTAATTTCCAGAGAAAGGCTGAAGCGTCAATTAATGAATTTAAAAGCGGTCAGGATTTTGTATATATACATGTTGAAGCTCCGGACGAATGTGGTCACAGGCATGAAATAGAAAATAAAGTTAAATCTATCGAGCTTATTGATAAGCATATTCTTGGACCTGTTACAGATTACCTTGCTTCAGAAAATGAATCATTTAAGGTTCTGATAACACCCGATCATGCAACTCCTCTGTCGTTGAGAACACATACCAATGATCCTGTGCCGTTTATGATTTATAACAGCGCAGTGTCAAGTGAAGGGGTAGATACATTTAACGAGAAAACAGCAGGTGAAACAGGGCTGTTTATTGAAACAGGTCATACTATAATGGATAAATTTATAAATAATTAAAAAATAAGAGGGCTTTGAAGCCCTCTTATTTTTACGTTATGTACTAAATATATATTGCCTATTTGTGCAGTATGTGGATTTTTTATAAAAATATATTAAAACAATTGAAATTAATGGTGAAAATATGATAAAATATACATGTCAAAGTAAGTACGGAATGTTTTTTCGAAAGGAAAGATTGTAATGAAAAAAAATAATGCTGCAAGAAAAATGTTAGCCGCTTTTATTAGTGCCGCAACATTGTTTTCCTGCACCGCTGCTAGTACTCTTATATCATCAACTGTAACTGCTGAAGACGGTTATGATTATGCAAAGGCTCTTGAATTGTCGCTTTATTTTTATGACGCAAATCAATGCGGCAGTGAAGTAAGTGATAATCCTCTTACATGGAGAGATGATTGTCATGTATACGATTCGGAAGCGTCATTAAACAGCGCCGTTGGATTATCGTCATCGTCAAAAAGCTTTATTATGAATCAAAACGGAGGATCTGATAAAGTCGATGTGTCAGGCGGATATCATGATGCCGGAGATCATATTAAATTCTCAATGACTATGGGATTTTCATGCGCAAGCTTAGCATGGTCGTATTATACATACCCGGAGTCTTATATTGACACCGGCAGTGAAGCTCATTTAATGGATATTCTTAAAACCTTTTGTGATTATTTCATGAAAGTGACGTATCTTGACGACAGTAATAACGTAGTGGCGTTTTGTTATCAGGTAGCTTCAGAAGGAGAGGATCACAGTGTATGGACATCTCCTGAATCTCAGACAATGAGCCGTACTACATACTGGGCGGACGCTTCACATCCTTCTGCGGATGCCTCAGGTCAGATGGCAGCGGCGCTTGCGTCATGTTCATTAGCTTTTAAAGACAAAGCGCCGGAATATTCGGCAGAATGCCTTAAATATGCAAATGCGTTATCTGAATTTACAAAAAAATATCCTCAGGCTACATATGATGGAGTTAGTCCTATGTATTCTTCGGGAAGTCAGAAGGACGATATTGCATGGGCAGAGCTATGGTGCGCTCTCGCAAATAACGGAGGAAGCCTTCCGTCGTCATATACGCCTACTTATCAGATAACTCAAAACGGTTGCTATAACGGAAGCGAATATGATTACCATTTATATTGCTGGGATAAGGTTTGGGCAGGATATGCCGCATTATTGGCTGAAGTAGGATATAAGCAGGATACTTATCTTAATGAATTAAAATTCGAATTAAATAATAAAGGGGGACTTTCAACAAGCAAATACAATGCAGACGGCTGGGGCGCGTCAAGATATAATTGTGCTTTGCAAATGGTTGCACTGCATATTGCAGATATAACCAATGATCATCTTATGCCGATGCCGCTAAGTATCAGATGGATTTTATACTCGGAAATAATCCGTCAGGAAAAAGCTTTTTGCTGGGATATGGAACTCAGTGGCCAACAAAGATACACCATAGGGCGGCTAATCCGGGCAGTAACAGCGCTACAGACAATTCAGATGCGAAGTATACTCCTTATGGCTGCTTGGTAGGAGGTCCTAATTCAAACGGCGAGTATGAAGATAATAAGAATTCCTATTCGTGTACAGAACCGGCTCTTGATTATAACGGATGCTTTGCTTTGTCAATCGCAGGGCTTTATAGCAGATACGGCGGAGATGTAAATGCGGCTGATGAATTGATTAAAACTGTTTCAGAAATTGATGAAAATCATGAATTCGGAAAATGGTATAAGTCAGAGCCTATTCATCCTGTAACAACAGTAACCACAGAACCTATTGTTACAACGACAGTAACTGAGATTACATCTACGTCGATAATAACGACTTCTGATGATACTTATACAACTACGATAGTTACAGATGTTCCTCAGCCGGATACTATACCAGACGGTTCTAAATACGGAGATGCAAATTTAGACGATACAATAAATATTTCTGACGTAGTTGCTCTTAATATGTATTTACTTAACAGTTCGGACAATAGTTTATCAATCGAGTCAATAGCAAATTCTGATGTTGTAAGAGATAATATTATCAATACGGAGGACAGTCTTTTACTTATGAATTATGTGGCAATGATAGTTGGTGAAGATGTCTTAGGAAAATAAATTAAATAATGCAAAACGTCATTGTAAACACAATGATGTTTTGTTGCGTAAAGGGGAAATAATAATGAAAAAAATTTTGGCTATAGCAGTATCTGCGTTAATGTCAATATCTGCTTTTATTCATCCGGTATATTTCGGATCGGATGTGGCAGAGGCTGCGGACGGTTCCTATAACTATGGTGAAGCTATGCAGAAATCACTTTTCTTTTATCAGGTTCAGCAAGCCGGAGAACTTCCAGATTGGAATCAGGTATCATGGCGTGATGATTCCATGCAAAACGATTATATTCCCGGAGGATGGTTCGACGCTGGCGATCATATCAAATTCGCATTAACCAATGCCTATTCTTCTGTTATGCTTGCATGGGGAGTTATAGAATATCGGGACGGATTGGAAAAATCGGGTTTGCTTGATTTATACAAAAAGAATCTCCAATGGTCTTTGGATTTCCTTGTAAACTGTGATTTAGGTGACGAAGTAGTATATCAGATAGGGGAAATCGGTTTTGATCATAAATGGTGGGGTTCAGCGGAAGTATATCTTAATAAGCTTGAATTAATGGAAGGCAAAACAGAAAGACCATATTTACTACTAAAGATTCAAACGTCACCGGAGAAATGGCGGCGGCTCTTGCAGCCGGTTATCTTGTGTTCAAGGATAGTGATCCTGAACTTGCGCAAACTTATCTTGAACATTCCAAAAACTGTTTCCGTATTGCTGATGAAACAAGGAGTGATGATGATACTCCGGCATCTGCTGATATGTATAAGTCGAGTCATTTTTATGATGAACTTTTTTGGGCGGCAAACTGGCTTTATATGGCAACAGGGGAACAATCATACCTTGATTTGTGTGAAACGGATTATATACCGAATCTCGGAAAAGAAGATCAGTCTACAGAGCTTAAATATACATGGGGAATGTGCTGGGACGATGTACAACAGGGCGCAACCTTGCTTTATGCAATAAATACCGGTGATGAAACATGGAAAAAGCAAGTATCAAAGCATCTCGACTATTGGACCGTAGGCTATGGCGGAAAGAAAGTAAGCTATACCCCGGACGGCCTCGCATGGCTGACAAACTGGGGAGTATTAAGACATGCGACTACCACAGCTTTTTTAGCATATGTATCCTGTGATGAACTTTTTTCAGATGATAGCACACTTTATAAAAGATATATAGATTTTGCAGATTCTCAAATGAACTATTGCTTTGGCGATAACAATAATAATTACAGCTATGTTGTAGGCATGGGCGATGATTATCCGAAGGCATGGCATCATAGAACATCAAGCGGCGTATGGGACGATCAATGGACAATGTTAGGCAAGACAGAAGGAGACGGCGCTAAACAGCATGCGCATATCTTATATGGAGCTTTAGTTGGCGGACCTAATCAGAACGGTGAATATACTGATGAAATAAACCAATATCAATACAGTGAGGTTGCTATTGATTATAATGCTGCTTATACCGCCTCGCTTTGCGCAATGCTTTCAAAATACGGCGGCACAGCGGATCCGAGTTTTCCTCCGGTAGAAACGCCTAAGTGGGACGAATTTTATATTGAAGCATGTATAAATCAATCGAGCCAGAATTTTACTGAGTTAAAGGTTCAGGCAACAAATCACAGTGCATGGCCAGCCAGACTTATAAAAAATCTTTCATATCGTTATTATATGGATTTGACTGAGCTTTTTGACGCTGGTTATACTCTTGATGATATAACGGTAAAAATAGGATATGATGAATTTCAAAATTGTACCGCATCAGGACCTATACAATATGATGGAAATATTTATTATGTTGAAATAACCTATGACGATGGAACTGTCATATGCCCGTCCGGTCAGTCAGAAAATCAGGGAGAACTTCAATTCAGAATATCTGTTCCTGACGCAACCAATTTTTGGGATCCGACAAACGATTATTCCTGCCAAGGTTTGGTAGCTCAGGAATTAGTTGTTACGGATAAAATAACAATGTATGACAATGGAGTATTGATTTGGGGAACAGAGCCGAACGGCAAGACGCCTGATGATAAGTCTGAATTAAAGGGAGATATAAATATTGACGGAAAATTTAATGTTGCAGATATTGTAATGCTTAATAATTACATTATTAATTTAAGTGATATCAAAATATCAGAGCAAGGCTTTATAAATGGAGATATGGATGAAAACGACTTATTGAATGTATTTGATTCCGTATTGATGCGTAAAAATATACTTTAAAATTAATCCCCTTATCCTTTAATTATTTAAGGATAGGGGGAAATTTGTCGAATGCGATTTATTTATTGGTAATTATCCACAATTTTTAATGCGTATATTCATACAATCAAACGAAATTTACAAAAAGACTTTACAATAAAGTGTAATTATATTATAATTAATACGAAAAATGGTTGTGTGAAATGTGACAAACAGGTCATATTGAACAAAGTTTTTGGAAAAATAACAGCATGTAACTAAATTTTGCTGTTTTTTATATGTTTAGTTTGATTTGTACAAAAATCGAACCGAACAAAGCAAAGCACGCTGTGCTAAACGATTTTTTTATTTTTTTGGGAGGGTAATAACAATGCACAAGAGAATTGCTAAAGTGGTTACAGCAAGTCTTATGGCTGCTGCAATGCTTACTACAACAGTTGCGACTGTTGTTCCAATGAGCGTTCTGCTGGTTTGTGTGTCGGTGAGACTGAGTTTAATAAGAAAGGTCTGCCATGGCATACTTGCGAAACTCAACCGGCAAAACAAACTTTTAAAATTGAAAAGGCGGTTATACTGTAACTATTGAAAATCCAGGCGGTTCAAGCAGAGGCGGCGAATCAAGATGGGATCTTCAGTTCCGTCATAGAAAATTAAGGATTCAAAAAGGACATACATACAAAATTCACTGGGAAGTAACCGCTTCAACAGCAGGTGAAATGGCACACATATTGCTACTCTTGACGGCGAGTCAACTGTTGTATGGCATAACAACTGCGGAATGGGTACAGGCGGAAATGAGTGGAATAATGTACAGATAAACGCAGGTAAAAATGTATTTGATTCAGAGTTTACAGCTAATGAAAGTATAGATGTTGCAGAATGGGCTTTCCATTACGGCGGGTCAGGCGAATATCAGCCGCAGGATTGTTTTCCGGAAGGAACAACGCTGACATTTGATAATATGACTCTTGAATGTACGACTTGTCCGGACGGATATGCAGAAGGAACTTGTAACTGGGATCCGTCAGATAACTTTGGAGTTATTTCGCGTGACAACAGCAATTTAGAAAATAACTTTATATCCGTAAATCAGGTTGGTTATTTTACAAATCTTGATAAAAAAGCAACGCTTGGTGATAATGCCGGCGCTGACGAAGACGATACAAAAATAACATTGCCTGATACGGCGCTTGATTTTGAACTGGTTAATGAAAACGGCGAAACCGTTTATACCGGTAAAACAACTCCTAAGGGTAAGGACAGGATTCAGGAGATAATGTTCATATTCTTGATTTTTCAGATTATAATACTCCTGGAACATATTCCCTTAAATGCGGTGATTATGTAAGTTTTCCATTTGAAATAGGCGATAATATTTATAGTGTTGAAGGTCATGATATGCTTACAAACGCTATGAACTATTATTATCAGAATCGTTCAGGCATTAATATTGAAACAGCATATATTACTTCACGCGATGATGAAAAGTCTTCATTAGCTCATGTAATGGGACATAACCCTGACAGTGCTTGGGTTCAGCAAAATGGGAAAAATCCTATAACGGTGATTTTACTACAGATCCTAAGGGTGATATGACATATAAGATTGACGGCACAGGCGGTTGGTATGACGCTGGCGACCATGGTAAATATGTTGTTAACGGCGGTATTTCAGTTTGGACTTTACAGAATATATATGAAAGAGCTGTTGCTGAAGGAAATTCTGAAAAATTTGCTAACGGTTCGGGTACAGTAGTAGTACCGGAAACAAATAACGACGTTCCCGATATTCTTGATGAAACAAAGGTTGAACTTGACTGGATGATGAAGATGGTTGTTAGCTCTTCTGATCCTTATTGGGGCAAATATGAAGGTCTTGTTTATCATAAGCTTCACGATCATAAGTGGACAGGACTTGCTGTTCGTCCAAATGATTATGAGTCAACATGGGGAACAACTCGTATTGTTAAACCGCCGTCATTTGCAGCTACCCTGAACTTTGTTGCATGTGCGGCTCAGGCAGCTCGTTTGTGGGAAGACATAGATCCTGCATATGCTAAGACATGTCTGGATGCAGCTAAGAAGAGTTATGAGGCTTATAAAAAGAATTTCTATGAATATACTCCTGCTGAAGCAACAAATAAAACATCGCTCTATGCTCCTCTTGATCAGGCTATCGGCGGTGGCGCTTACGGTGATACAAATGTTAAGGATGACGCTTATTGGGCAGCTTGTGAGCTTTATGCTACAACAGGCGATTCTACATATTACGATGATATTAAGGGCTATTCAGAAGCTTTCCAGGTTGTTAAGTCACTAGAAGGCGGTGAGAATAACGGTTCATATGGTTCGTTTAACTGGGGAAATACCGCAAGCTTAGGCTCACTTACACTTCTTTTGAACAATAATGGCATAAGCGCAGATGAACTTGGCGAAATCAAGTCTTCGCTTACTGCAGCAGCAGATGATTATATTAAAACTGAAGATGAGCAGGGATATGGTATACCATATAAGAGCGCTACCTTTGAAGATCCGGTAAACATTGGTCCTGATATTAAGATAACAGGTTATGAATGGGGTTCAAATTCATTTGTAATCAACAATGCTATCATAATGGCATATGCTTATGATGCTACTGAAGATACAAAATATCTTAATGGTGTAGTAACTGCTATGGACTATATTCTCGGACGTAATCCGCTTTCATTCTCATATGTTACCGGTTATGGTTCATATCACCTTATCAGACCACATCACAGATATTGGTCAAATGAGCTTGATCCTACTTTCCCGGAAGCACCGGATGGTATTATGTCAGGTGGTCCTGGTTCAGGTATGCAGGATCCGTATATAGGCGGTCTTGGATATGAGAGAGGAACATTAGCTCCACAGCGTTGTTATGTTGATTCAATTGAGGCTTGGTCAGTAAATGAGGTAACAATTAACTGGAATGCTCCTTTCGCATGGGTTGTTTCATTCCTTCAGGATGAAGCAAATGTTACTTCGGATGGACTTGTAGTAAATCCTAAGAATGTTACAGTAGAAGTCGGTGCGGAAGATACTATTGAAGCAACGGTTAACGGCGAACATGTTGATGCTGATTTTAAATCAAATGATGAATCAATAGCAACTGTAAATAATGACGGTACTGTTACAGGCGTTTCTGAAGGAACTACAACAATAACGGTTACTTATGGCGATAAGACTGCTACAGTTAATGTTACAGTAAAGCCTGTATCAACAGACGATCCGACAAGTGGTACTGATGAAACTGTTTCAACAGATGAAATTCCTGCAGATACTCACTGGGGCGATGTTAACGTTGATAGTTATGTAAATATTGCAGACGTTGTTGCTTTGAATATGTACTTAATTGGAAAAGAAGCAAATCCTGTTACAAAACAGGGCTTAATTAATGCTAACGTTGTATATGATGATTATATAAATACAAACGATAGCTTAACTCTTATGAATTACATTGCAATGGTAATTGCATACGAAAAATTGGGACCTCAATAATTTTTAAAAAGGGCGGTTTTAACCGCCCTTTTTTTCAAAAGAGTATTAAAAATGTTGTGATTTTAAATGGAGTAAATAAAATGAATAAACCGCTAATAATTTGCAAGAATGTATGCTTTTCTTATGATAACACAGTTGTTGTCGAAAATATTAATTTTTCTTTATATACTGGAGATTATTTATGCATAGTGGGAGAAAACGGCGCAGGAAAAAGTACATTAATGAAAGGATTATTAGGCTTAAAAGCTCCTTCAATAGGAGAAATTAATTTATCTGATGAATTAGGAAAAAATGAAATTGGATATTTACCTCAGCAAACCCAGATGCAGCGTGATTTCCCTGCCAGTGTATTTGAAGTAGTGATTTCCGGAACCTTAAATAAGAAAAGAGGATTTCCGTTTTATAATAAATTAGATAAAATGCATGCTTTAGATAATATGAAAAAACTTGGCGTTGAACATTTGAAAAATAATTGTTACAGAGAATTATCTGGTGGTCAGCAGCAGAGAGTATTACTTGCAAGAGCATTGTGTTCTGCCAAAAAGGTTTTGCTGCTTGACGAACCGGTTACGGGACTCGATCCGTCTGCTTCAAATGATATGTATAATATAATATTTGACATAAATAAAAATTTCAAAATAACTATAATTATGATTTCACATGATATTAATAGCGCCTGTAAATATGCTAACAAAATTTTGCATATAAATAAAAATCAAGTTTTTTTTGGCAGCTCAAATGATTATTTAAAAAGTGATGCTGTAAAAACATTTTATCATAATAAAAATGATTAATTATTTGTGAAAACTTGATAAAAATTTACTTAATAATTATAATAAGTGGCAGCTATATTGACAAATGAACAAAAGTGTAGTATATTTATATAAGGTAATTTTATTGAAATAAGTTTTAGGATGGAATTAATTCCATCCGGTTTTACATAGATGATATTAGGGAATTTACATAATCTTGCATTTCTTCTTTTGAATTAACACCTTTACATCCCTTTATAAAATTTTCTTTGTCATTCGACGTCATTAATGAAAATTTTTCCATTGCAGGTAGATTTTTTGCCAATGCCATTCCGAGTCCAAGCGGCATTTCACCGCAGTTTATATAATCTTTTTCCAATTCTATCACCTCTTTAAATATTATTGCATATAATTAATGATTATATTCAACAATTTTGATTTTGAATTAGAATATTGTAAAACAACTTTAGGAGGCGTTTAAATGCCTAATTATAGTTATACTGCTAAGGATTCCTACGGTAAATCTGTTAAAGGAAATCTTGAAGCGGAAAATGAAAAGGATTTTTTGGATAAAATCCATCAAAAAGGCTTATATTGTACTAATTATAGTCAATCTTACGTTAAACGTAAAAAATCAGTAAAAAAGTTTAAAACTAAAGATTTAGCATTCAATTGCCGTCAGCTCAGCGCTATGCTTTCTTCAGGTCTTACTCTTGTAAAAGCGCTTGACATTTTGTCTCGTGAACAACCTTCAGAATCCGCCAAAATCGTTTGGCAGGATATTTATGAAAATGTTCAAAAGGGAGAATCTTTTTCATCAGCATTAGAGCTTCATTCTGGTACATTTCCTCAGTTTCTGATATCAATGATTAATGCAGGCGAATCCAGCGGATCGCTCGATATTATTATGCAGCGAATGTCTGATCATTATGCAAAAGAGAATAAGATGAACAACACTATTAAAAGCGCAATGTGTATCCGATGATACTGCTTGTTTTATCTATTGTAATTGTAATAGGAATGTTTACCTTTATAATGCCGACTTTTATTGATATGTTTGAAGATCCCTCAACAATGCCCACGCTTACTAAAGGAATGCTGCTATAAGTGATTTTCTTACACAACGCTGGTATATAATGCTGGGAATAGTCATTATTTTAATATTTTTAATTAGATATATTTTAAAAGTACCTTCATTTAGGTTAAAATTTGATAAGTTATTGCTAACAGGTCCCGGATTCGGGAAGCTTATAGTAACTATTTATACAGCAAGATTTGCCAGAACTCTATCTTCTCTTTATTCAAGTGGGATCCCAATGGTTGAATGTCTTGAAAGAGCCTCTGCTATACTTGGAAACAGCTACATAGATCTGAAATTTGAAACGGTGATTGACGAGGTTAAACAAGGTGCGTCATTGTCTTCCGCTATTCAGAGAACTGGAATTTTTGACTCAATGTTTTGCTCAATTATATATGTTGGAGAAGAATCAGGAGCATTGGATGATATCTTAACAAAGACGTCTGATTACTATGAAGAAGAATCTGACTCGGCTGTTCAGCGATTAGTAGCAATGCTTGAACCTATGATGATCATTATATTAGGTATAATGGTAGGGTTGATAGTTGCTTCTGTTTTACCGGCGTTATATTCATCATTTGATAACATTACATAATTGAAAAGGAGGAATGCATATGCTTTCCTTTGATATAACTGATAAAATTATAAGAATTGTAAGAGGCTTTGAAAGCAGCGGAAAAATAAAAATATATGACGCATTTTCGATAGATATTCCAGAAAAGTCTATTGAGAATGGCAATATTGTTGACGTAACAGGTTTGGCGTCTATTATAGGAGATATACTAAAAAGCAAAAAAATAAAAGAAAAGAGCGCCATAGTTAGTATATCATCAAATCTTACTATATTTAAAGAGCTTGATATTCCTAAAGCCAAAGGACAGCAGTTTCTTAAAATGGTCAAGGCAGAAATGCAGGCTCAGCTTGGAATCGATGATACTTATAGCGTTTCTTATTTGATCGTTGGAGAAGTTGAGGATAAAAATGAAAAGGGAAAGATAATTGAAAAAGTTCTGGCTACTGCATGCCCATATGATATGGTAGAAAACTATAAAAGATTATTTGCTATTTTATCCATTTCTCTGAAATCTGTAATAATTGGATGTAATTGTATTTCAAAAGTAATTTTATCTGATGTTAAATCATGTTTAAAAATGCCTCTATTAACAGTTCAGCTTGATAATAATTTTTTAAGTATTAATCTTTATGATGATTCTAAACTTGCATTTTCAAGGTTTATTAATATTGATCCATCCGATTATGGCTTTGCTTCTGATTATATGACTCAGGCAGTTAATGAAAATATATTCAGAATGCTGCAATTCCAGAAAACACGCAGCTCGGATTTACAAATTGAAAATGTAATATTTTACGGCGATTTAAAAAAATTGATGATATTAAGTCAGCTACAGAACAAATGGATCTCAATGTAAGTTTCATACCAACTCCTTCTCAGGTAAGCGGTTGTGAAAATATAGATTTTGCTTTATATGCAAACGCCGTAGGCGCATTATATAAAAGAAATAAACTTACTGAAAGAATAAATTTGCTTGAAACTGATACAGATCATAAGAAAAAGATAAATCCGATGCTTCTTATTCAGTAATGCTAACTTCTATACTTGGTATTACTATTGCTGTTATAGGCGGGATATATTTTGGATTAAACATTAAATATAATTCAGTTAAAGACGATTTAAATAGTGTTGAATCAAAAATTAATAGTCAAGAAACTATTAAAAAAATGCAGTTATTTGATACTCTTGAAAAACAGGAAGAAAAAATTAACGAATATAGAAAAAATATCAGTATTGCTGCTGACGCATTTAAAATCATCCGGCTATTTCACAGGAATATATGGATATTATAGAAAATGAAATGATCAACGCGGCTCATGAGCTTAATTTATGGGCGCAGATTACCGAATTTAGATATGAAAATTATACTGTTATATTAAGTATCAGAACTGCGGCTGACAGTGATCCTTCACAAAGTCTTCCGGCGCTTATTGTAGAAAAGCTTCTGACTCACAGTGAATTTGCCGACGTAATATACAATGGTTATAATATTTCATATAATGAAACAAGCGGAAAGGTTGTAAATTATGAAATACAAATTCCTCTTGAACCTATAGAAGTTCCTACTGAAGCCAATACAGAAGGTTAGAGGTGAAAACATATGCAAAAGCTTAGCTATCGCGATAGAATAATTATACTTATCGTCCTTATAATTATGATTTTGGTTATAGGATTTATGCTCCTCATAAAACCTAAATTTAAAGATATTTCTGCCGCAGAGGATTCCTTAAATAATGCTCAGTCTCAATGGAATGAAATTAAAAATAAAATAAATCAAGTGGATACCATAAAAGAAAGAGTTCAGAAGAAATATAACGAATCTGTTGAGCTTGGAAATTTATTTGTGGATTTAAAAAGAGCTTATACTCTTGAAAAATTTATTCAGGAATATTTTAATAAAAATGGGGTTTATATAAATACTAATGCTTCATATAGCGATCCTTCAGTAATAACCTTACGCCGTATTCCATAAATTATGAATCTCTTGACTATTCAATTGGTCAATCTGCAAATCTTAATTCCACCGATATTGAAGATCAAACTGAGGATGTAAATACCGATGAAAGTCAAGAGCAAAGTCTTCCATGCGGAACGGTTACTATTGATTACTATGCCACAAGGTCAGGACTTTTACAATTTATGCAGGATATTAAGGAATCCGGTAAAACAATCGAAATAAAATCATTAACTATTGGCAACAATTCCTATAATACCGATCCTTCATCAGTATTAACAGGGGATATGACCATAGACGTTTATTATGCAGAAATGATTTCTGATCTTGAAATAGGAGAAGAAATAAACAGCAGTATTGATTAAGATTAAAAAGTTCTGTAATTGAAGGCGGTGATATTATGTTAAAAGATGCTGGCAAGCATAAAGCTAAGGGTTCGGTTTTATATACTGTTGTTGCCGTTATGATGATTATGACTGTATTTATTTTTGCTGCTTTGGCTCTTGCTTCATCGGCAAATAGGCGCGCCTTTAATTCGTATGCGAATAATCAAACTCAGTATACTGCTCGATCGGTTATTGACAGTATATGGGAAGCAATGAATCAGAACGAAAGCTTTGCAAATCAATTTGCCTCCTTAACTAATAAGGGCGATAGCAAGGAAATAGATGTTACACTGCCTAATTCTGACTCCTCAATGGGTAAAATAGTTGGTAAACCTACTGTAACACTTCTTGGAAAGGGTATGGAATACGGCTATAATACAGATAAAAATATGTATAAAATTTCTGCCACAGTAAAAATGATAGGACAGGAAAATACAATAGCCGGATATTTTATTGCAGATAAAATCGAAAGCGGATCTCCTTTTGATTATGCGTTAGTTTCTCTTGGAGATAACAGTGTAAACACGCTTGATAATTTATCCGTTTTAGGAGGAACCAGTACCGGTTCAAGCTATCCTCATGATATTAATATTAGAAATACAAATGCTTTACTTCAAAGTCCTGCAAATATTAACGGCAATTTAACTATAAACGCTTTTAATGCTCATATTCTACTATCCAAGCAGGAGGAAGGAGCGTTTGTAAACGGCAGCTTACAGTTTGTAAATTCAGGAAATATAGTTCGCTCGGATTTAACGGATAAAGTAAATTATATACAGTTGCCTTATCTTTATGTAAGAGATAAAATAGAATTCAACGCAAATTTACAGGAGATAGGATCAATTACTAATCCGGTTATTGTAATGGCTGATACTATTGATGGTTTTGGTTCAAGTAATGTGTCAGATAGAATATATGGAGATTTATATCTTTATTCACAATCATCTGCGTCAAATCTTAATTTAAGCGGTTTATCGGCCGGTGTTCAAAAATGGTCAGGAGACGCTGTTAATAAACAGGATAACAGATCTGGTACTTCATATACAGGCGGTAATATTTATTCATTAGGAACACTCAATATAACAGGTGAAAACGGTCAATCCGGAAATAATGTAATTGCAGATACTTTAAATTTAAATCATAAGGGAGTTTTTCAGGTTTACGGAGCTTCTGTGGCTAACACTGTTAATCTTCAAAAGGACTACAACGGCGGAAGTTATATGTTTTATAACGGTCTGTTTACAGATCCGGATAATTTTACATGTGAAGAAAATATATCTGTAAACAATATTCAGTTTAATAAAGCTAAATCAATTATTAATAGTTTACCGATTTCAGTTGAAGTCAATCAATTATGGCAGCCAAGCGATAGCGATCATTTTATTAATTATGATTTGACTGCCGCAATACCTTCATATAATTCTGATATGGATATTATACCAAGATCTTTGGAAATTGAATGGGAGGCTCCGTCTGGAACTTCTATTAATAAGCTTGAGGTTGACGGATGGTTTATTGACAGCCCATATTTTAATCAATCTAAGGAGATTTCAGGATCCCAGGGAAAAGTAACCTTTAATTTTGATTGGGCTTATAGAATGAGAAACAATGATAGATTTACTATACGAATCAAATATGTCGGAAACGAAACTACGCCTTATAATAACAGCATATATATAAAATCCATTAACTTAAATACAGATATATATGACATAGATACTTCCGGTAACCTTGAATTTTTGAAAAATGTAAATGATTATGCGTTCAGTAATAATGAAGATATAATTTATATTGACGATATTGATAAATCAGTTAAATTAGAAAAATACGCTGATACAAATGGCGTTTTAAAGCTTAAAATATCTAAAGCTGAATTTAAAACGCCGTTTGACGAGGGAAACGAATTGGACAGAACTAAAGCGCCTTATATTGAAATAGGTACATATGATTATGTTTCCCAGTATGCTGATTTTCTCAAATCAGTTGTAAATACTGCCGTGTTTCCGGATACAATGAAAAGGGATCAAATAAACGGTTCTCCTCCTGATTTTGTTGACGACAGTTTTTTGGAACAAACGGAATATGAGGATATTCCCGGAAATAAGGTTCCAATTTCTAAGGTTGAACTTGAAGCTAAGCTTGAGGTTGATAAAGCTTTTGACCATATCGGTGAAACGTCCTCACTTATTTATACTTTCAATGGCAGTACAATTGAGTGCAGCGACGGGACTGTTTATAATTCAGAAGATTCTGTTGAAATAACCTCGTCATGTACTTTTACCGGATATTTGCAATGGAAACAAATTTCTATAAAACCTGCTTCTTCTAACATATATATTAAACTTGATAATTTCAATATATATAATATGCAAAACCAAACAGCTATTGTCGTAGATGATTCAGGAGGTACAAAAAGGTTAATTTTTTAATTCCTAAGAACTGCGGATTTTATACTAATGGCAGTATTTTGACTAAAACATACAACGAAATGGATTATTTTGATATAATTCAGAATCCTGACGTTCAGGATAAAATACCGGGAATTACTTTTTATATGGAATATGATAAATCAAATACAGCAGTTTTTAATCTTGACAATAAGTCCGTACTATCCGGTTATATAATGGCGCCTACATCAAAGTTTTCTGCTGAAGGCGGCTCTAAGACATTTGATTATACATCTGAATTAAAAAATTCCTATTCCAATCTGGCTCTTATCGGCGGGATTGTTTTTTTAGTAGGTAGGCTTCGGCCACGACCAGGCTTTTTTCTT
>ERZ860023.148-NODE-148-length-46825-cov-2.793778_pt1 | contig 46825 bp, 38 predicted proteins | sample MGYA00509983_ERZ860023 | MGnify/ENA primary metagenome ERZ860023 (study PRJEB30046, sample SAMN00715180) | human gut metagenome | study: EMG produced TPA metagenomics assembly of the A metagenome-wide association study of gut microbiota in type 2...
CCGATGCCGTAAAAAGTTATCTGAAAGAAGATGAAGCTTTTAACCGCTATCTCAGTGAATTGTGGGGGGATTTGCGGGAATGGCTGAAAGTGGATATCAACAGCGAAGATTCTCGTGTGAAAGAACGTATCGCGCGGGCGGGTCAATGGTTTGGCGAAACGTTAATTGCCGATGATGCCTTGCGGGCGTCGTTAAATGGTCATCTGGAACAAGCCGCGCACCGCGTCGCGCCTGAGTTTTCCGCATTCCTGACGCGCCACATCAGCGATACGGTAAAAAGCTGGGATGCCAGGGATATGTCGCGGCAAATCGAGTTAAATATCGGCAAAGATCTGCAGTTTATCCGTGTCAACGGTACGCTGGTTGGCGGTTGTATTGGGCTAATTTTGTATTTGCTTTCGCAGATCCCGGCCTTGTTCCCCCTCGGCAATTTTTAGAAATCCATGAAAAACTAAGTGGCTAACCGCGAGAGAGATCAAATAAACCACACTAAAAGAATGGTAATAATGTGGCCTCTTTTCATTATCTCCCGTGGTACGGGGAAGGAAAATCATGTCACTTGTCACCGATCTACCCGCCATTTTCGATCAGTTCTCTGAAGCTCGCCAGAAAGGCTTTCTCACCGTCATGGATCTCAAGGAGCGCGGCATTCCGCTGGTTGGCACTTACTGCACCTTTATGCCGCAAGAGATCCCGATGGCAGCCGGTGCGGTTGTGGTTTCGCTCTGTTCCACCTCTGATGAAACCATTGAAGAAGCCGAGAAAGATCTGCCGCGCAACCTCTGCCCGCTGATTAAAAGCAGCTACGGCTTCGGCAAAACCGATAAATGCCCCTACTTCTACTTTTCTGATCTGGTGGTCGGTGAAACCACCTGCGACGGCAAAAAGAAAATGTATGAATACATGGCGGAGTTTAAGCCCGTTCATGTGATGCAGTTGCCAAACAGCGTTGAGGACGATGCCTCACGCGCGTTATGGAAAGCAGAAATGCTGCGCTTGCAAAAAACGGTAGAAGAACGTTTTGGGCACGAGATTAGCGAAGATGCTCTGCGCGATGCCATTGCGCTGAAAAACCGCGAACGTCGCGCACTGGCTAATTTTTATCATCTTGGGCAGTTAAATCCTCCGGCGCTTAGCGGCAGCGACATTCTGAAAGTGGTTTACGGCGCAACCTTCCGGTTCGATAAAGAGGCGTTGATCAATGAACTGGATGCAATGACCGCCCGCGTTCGTCAGCAGTGGGAAGAAGGCCAGCGACTGGACCCGCGTCCACGCATTTTAATCACCGGCTGCCCAATTGGCGGCGCAGCAGAGAAAGTAGTGCGCGCGATTGAGGAGAATGGCGGCTGGGTTGTCGGTTATGAAAACTGCACCGGGGCGAAAGCGACCGAGCAATGCGTGGCAGAAACGGGCGATGTCTACGACGCGCTGGCGGATAAATATCTGGCGATTGGCTGCTCCTGTGTTTCGCCGAACGATCAGCGCCTGCAAATGCTCAGCCAGATGGTTGAAGAATATCAGGTCGATGGCGTAGTTGATGTGATTTTGCAGGCGTGCCATACCTACGCGGTGGAATCGCTGGCGATTAAACGTCATGTGCGTCATCAGCACAACATTCCTTATATCGCTATTGAAACAGACTACTCCACCTCAGATATCGGGCAGCTCAGCACCCGTGTCGCGGCCTTTATTGAGATGCTGTAAGGAGTGGCAGTGACATATTCGATTGGCATTGATTCCGGCTCCACCGCCACCAAAGGGATCTTACTGGCAGACGGCGTGATTACGCGCCGTTTCCTCGTTCCAACACCCTTTCGCCCGGCAACAGCAATCACTGAAGCCTGGGAAACTCTGCGCGAAGGGTTAGAAACAACGCCGTTTCTGACGCTCACCGGCTACGGACGGCAACTGGTGGATTTTGCCGATAAACAAGTGACGGAAATCTCCTGTCACGGGCTGGGCGCACGGTTTCTTGCGCCAGCAACGCGCGCGGTAATCGACATCGGTGGTCAGGACAGCAAAGTGATTCAGCTTGATGATGACGGTAACCTGTGCGATTTCCTGATGAATGACAAATGCGCGGCGGGCACCGGGCGTTTCCTGGAGGTGATCTCGCGCACGCTTGGCACCAGCGTCGAGCAACTCGACAGCATTACCGAAAATGTCACGCCGCATGCCATCACGAGTATGTGCACAGTGTTTGCCGAATCAGAAGTGATCAGCCTGCGCTCAGCGGGCGTCGCGCCAGAAGCGATTCTCGCCGGAGTGATTAACGCGATGGCGCGGAGGAGTGCCAATTTCATTGCTCGTCTCTCCTGTGAAGCGCCGATTCTGTTTACTGGTGGCGTTAGTCATTGCCAGACGTTTGCCCGGATGCTGGAATCTCACCTGGGAATGCCGGTAAATACCCATCCTGATGCGCAATTTGCTGGCGCAATTGGCGCGGCGGTAATTGGTCAACGAGTGAGGACACGCCGATGAAAGAGTTTTTATTTTTATTTCACTCCACGGTCGGCGTCATACAAACCCGCAAGGCGTTGCAGGCAGCGGGCATGACTTTTCGCGTCAGCGATATTCCCCGTGATTTACGCGGCGGCTGCGGGTTATGCATTTGGCTGACCTGTCCCCCCGGCGAGGAAATACAATGGGTGATCCCTGGGCAGACTGAGTCAATTTATTGCCAGCAGGATGGTGTCTGGCGCTGCATTGCACATTACGGGGTTTCTCCGCGTTAAGGATTCATTAAGGTCGCTACGTATACTTCTCGATATCTTATTGATTTGCCTTAAAGGGATTACCGTGACAAAAAGTATTTCGTTAAGTAAACGCATCTCCGTTATTGTGATTCTTTTTGCCATTGTGGCAGTGTGTACTTTCTTCGTGCAATCTTGCGCCCGTAAAAGCAATCATGCAGCATCATTTCAGAATTACCACGCCACCATTGACGGCAAAGAAATTGCAGGCATAACGAATAATATCTCTTCGCTGACCTGGTCGGCACAAAGCAATACTCTTTTTAGCACTATCAACAAACCTGCCGCCATTGTTGAAATGACCACCAATGGTGATTTTATCCGCACAATTCCTCTGGATTTTGTTAAGGATCTCGAGACGATCGAATACATTGGCGATAATCAGTTTGTCATTAGCGATGAGCGCGATTACGCCATTTATGTGATTTCACTGACCCCAAACTCGGAAGTAAAAATCCTCAAAAAAATAAAAATCCCGCTGCAAGACTCCCCAACCAATTGCGGTTTTGAAGGGTTGGCTTATTCTCGCCAGGATCACACTTTCTGGTTTTTTAAAGAGAAAAATCCGATTGAGGTCTACAAAGTTAACGGGCTGTTAAGTAGCAATGAATTACACATCAGCAAAGACGAGGCACTACAACGGCAATTTACTTTAGATGATGTGTCCGGCGCAGAATTTAACCAGCAAAAAAATACGCTTCTGGTGCTGTCTCATGAATCTCGCGCACTCCAGGAAGTAACCCTGGTTGGCGAGGTTATCGGTGAAATATCACTAACCAAAGGTAGTCGAGGTTTGTCGCATAACATCAAACAGGCCGAAGGGATTGCGATGGATGCCTCTGGTAATATTTATATCGTTAGCGAACCAAATCGTTTTTATCGCTTTACCCCTAAATCATCGCATTAACAGGCTGGCATATTTCACCTTTTTGTTATTAACTTGTTAACAACAAAAATGACATACAAGGTTAAACATGCCTTCGTCCTCGCATCCCGTAGAACGCTTTTCTTTCAGCACCGCGCTTTTCGGGATGCTGGTTCTGACCTTAGGTATGGGATTAGGTCGCTTCCTTTATACGCCTATGTTGCCCGTCATGATGGCGGAAGGGGCGTTTTCATTTAGCCAGCTCTCGTGGATTGCCAGCGGCAACTATGCGGGGTATCTGGCTGGCAGTCTGCTATTTTCGTTTGGCGCATTTCACCAGCCGTCGCGCCTGCGCCCATTTCTGTTGGTTTCTGCCCTGGCGAGCGGGTTGTTGATCCTCGCAATGGCATGGTTGCCGCCATTTATTCTGGTGTTATTGATTCGCTTCCTGGCGGGTGTCGCCAGCGCCGGTATGCTGATTTTTGGTTCGACGCTGATTATGCAGCACACGCGCCATCCTTTTGTGCTGGCAGCTTTGTTTTCTGGCGTTGGCATTGGCATTGCACTGGGCAACGAATATGTTCTGGCAGGCCTGCATTTTGCCTTATCCTCGCAAACGTTATGGCAAGGCGCCGGGGCGCTTTCTGGCATGATGCTGATTGCACTTACGCTTTTAATGCCCTCGAAAAAACACGCCATCGCACCAATGCCATTGGCAAAAACGGAGCAACAGATAATGAGCTGGTGGTTACTGGCTATTCTGTACGGCCTGGCGGGATTTGGTTATATCATCGTCGCGACTTACCTGCCGCTCATGGCGAAAGATGCAGGCTCACCATTGTTAACCGCCCATCTCTGGACGTTAGTCGGCTTATCAATTGTGCCAGGCTGCTTTGGCTGGCTATGGGCAGCAAAACGTTGGGGGGCTTTGCCTTGCCTGACGGCGAATTTGCTGGTGCAGGCTATCAGTGTGCTGCTTACTCTCGCCAGCGACTCTCCTCTCTTGCTTATCATTAGTAGTATCGGTTTTGGCGGTACCTTTATGGGCACGACATCTCTGGTGATGACTATCGCCCGCCAACTGAGCGTTCCGGGAAATCTCAATCTTTTAGGCTTTGTGACGCTCATTTACGGCATTGGACAAATCCTCGGCCCGGCGCTGACCAGTATGCTCGGCAATGGAACATCGGCGCTTGCCGGCGCCACTCTCTGCGGCGCGGCGGCGTTGTTTATTGCTGCGCTTATCAGCACAGTACAATTATTTAAGCTGCAAGTGGTCACTTCATGAGGAGTGTTTCCCTTACCACTCAAGAAACTCAACAGCAACCGTTGATGTCAGCCAGACCCCGTTTTCCGCTTGCCAGAAAGGGAGGCCTCGTTTCGCCATTTCCTGTGCTTTGACGGTTAAGATAACCGGCGATCCGTGTCTTGCTCCCACTTTGCGTGCCGTTGCTTCATCAGCAGAGAGATGCACGTAATGACGATCCCCTGCAATCAGCCCCTGTTTTTTTATCTCGTCAAGGAAACGGCTTGCCGTACCGTGGTAGAGAAACTGTGGCGGTGTTTTTTCGGCAAAGGAAATGGCGACCTGCGAAGTCGAATGCCCCTGAACCGCGCGGATGCACCTACCATCACTGGAATAACTAAAACGCTTTTTATCGCTGGTTGCGACCACGGTATCCAGCAATGCACGGGTTAATCGCTTGCCCGCTTTTTGGGCACAAAGTATGAGCTTATCGATATCCGCCCATCCTTCACAGTCAAGTACGATACCAATCGCCTCCGGTTTGTGTCGGAGGACAAAACTTAAAAACTTGCTCGTATCCGCCAGCTCTTTTTCGTTGTACTTTGCCATCGCGTTTTCGTCCCTGGATTTTCTGTTTTTATTTACTAATGTCATTGTCACTGGGTTTATGAATTTTCTGCAACTCAATCCTGCGCAGAACCTTTTCCACACAGCGTAATTTTTCCGCTATGCAAAAAACGCATAGCCAGAAACATACTTGCATTTTCCCCATACCCACATGGCTGATAAGGTTTTTCAGTTCCAGGAATTTTCCTGGCTCAAGCAACACACAAACACAAAAAAACAATGGGGATTGTTATGACACAACAAGGGGATGCTGTAGCCGGGGAGCTGGCGACAGAAAAAGTGGGCATTAAAGGGTATCTGGCTTTTTTTCTCACCATAATCTTTTTTTCCGGTGTTTTTTCCGGGACAGACAGCTGGTGGCGCGTTTTTGATTTTTCCGTTCTGAACGGATCGTTTGGGCAACTGCCTGGTGCGAATGGAGCAACCACCTCATTTCGCGGGGCGGGTGGCGCGGGGGCTAAAGATGGATTTCTCTTTGCGCTGGAGCTGGCACCGTCAGTCATTCTCTCTCTGGGGATTATTTCAATTACCGATGGTCTTGGTGGATTACGCGCCGCGCAGCAGTTAATGACACCTGTGCTAAAACCGTTGTTGGGCATTCCAGGGATCTGCTCGCTGGCGCTGATCGCTAACCTGCAAAACACGGATGCCGCCGCCGGTATGACCAAAGAGCTGGCGCAGGAAGGTGAAATTACCGAACGCGATAAAGTGATTTTCGCCGCATATCAAACCAGCGGTAGCGCCATCATCACCAACTACTTCTCTTCCGGCGTCGCGGTGTTCGCCTTTCTGGGCACGTCCGTAATCGTACCTTTAGCCGTCATCCTGGTGTTTAAATTTGTCGGAGCCAACATTTTGCGCGTCTGGCTTAACTTCGAAGAACGTCGCAACCCAACGCAAGGAGCGCAAGCATGACAACTCAGGTCCGCAAAAACGTCATGGATATGTTTATCGATGGCGCGCGCCGTGGCTTTACTATCGCCACGACCAACCTGCTGCCAAACGTGGTGATGGCGTTTGTCATCATTCAGGCGCTGAAAATTACCGGCCTGCTCGACTGGGTGGGGCATATCTGTGAACCCGTAATGGCGCTGTGGGGATTACCCGGTGAAGCGGCAACCGTCCTTTTAGCCGCATTAATGAGTATGGGTGGCGCAGTCGGTGTTGCCGCCAGTCTGGCAACCGCTGGCGCATTAACCGGTCACGATGTCACCGTTTTACTGCCCGCGATGTATTTAATGGGCAACCCGGTGCAAAATGTCGGTCGCTGCCTGGGGACAGCCGAAGTGAATGCCAAATATTACCCGCATATCATTACGGTCTGCGTGATTAACGCATTGCTGTCGATCTGGGTTATGCAGCTTATTGTTTAACAAGGAGTTACCATGATTGATTATACCGCAGCCGGTTTTACCCTGCTGCAGGGAGCGCATTTGTATGCGCCGGAAGATCGGGGAATTTGCGATGTCCTCGTCGCTAACGGCAAAATTATCGCCGTTGCCAGCAATATCCCTTCTGACATTGTACCGAACTGCACGGTTGTCGATCTCAGTGGGCAGATCCTCTGCCCAGGTTTTATTGATCAACACGTCCATTTGATTGGCGGTGGCGGCGAAGCAGGTCCCACGACGCGCACGCCGGAAGTGGCGCTAAGTCGCCTGACGGAAGCGGGCGTCACGTCAGTGGTTGGTCTGCTGGGCACCGACTCTATCTCTCGCCACCCGGAATCCCTGCTCGCCAAGACCCGTGCGCTCAATGAAGAAGGCATCAGCGCCTGGATGCTGACCGGCGCTTATCATGTCCCTTCCCGCACCATTACGGGTTCCGTGGAAAAAGACGTGGCGATTATCGATCGTGTGATTGGCGTGAAATGCGCCATCTCTGATCACCGTTCTGCCGCACCGGACGTTTATCACCTGGCTAATATGGCGGCGGAATCCCGCGTTGGCGGTTTGCTCGGCGGTAACCCTGGCGTCACCGTGTTCCACATGGGCGACAGCAAAAAGGCGTTACAGCCTGTCTATGACCTGCTGGAAAACTGCGATGTGCCGATCAGCAAGCTGCTGCCGACCCACGTTAACCGCAACGTACCGTTGTTTGAGCAGGCGCTGGAGTTCGCGCGCAAAGGCGGCACCATCGATATCACCAGCAGCATTGACGAACCGGTCGCCCCTGCCGAAGGTATTGCCCGCGCCGTTCAGGCGGGTATTCCGCTGGCACGCGTCACCCTCAGCTCCGACGGCAACGGTAGCCAGCCGTTCTTCGATGACGAAGGGAATTTAACCCATATCGGTGTTGCAGGTTTTGAAACGTTGCTGGAAACCGTGCAGGTGCTGGTCAAAGACTATGATTTCAGTATCAGCGATGCCCTGCGCCCGCTCACCAGTAGCGTAGCCGGTTTCCTTAACCTGACCGGGAAAGGCGAAATTCTGCCAGGCAATGATGCTGACTTGCTGGTCATGACGCCAGAACTGCGCATTGAGCAGGTATACGCTCGCGGCAAACTGATGGTCAAAGACGGCAAAGCCTGCGTGAAAGGAACGTTTGAAACGGCTTAAACGGTTGTCAGCCGCCCGAATGGACGTAGAATGCCCGCAAGGGCGGCTGACAGAGTAAAACGTAATGGATGACTGTGGTGCGATTTTGCATAATATTGAAACCAAATGGCTTTATGATTTTCTGACCCTGGAAAAATGCCGCAATTTTTCCCAGGCGGCAGTCAGTCGCAACGTCTCGCAACCGGCATTCAGCCGCCGCATCCGTGCGCTGGAACAGGCGATTGGTGTTGAATTGTTTAACCGCCAGGTAACGCCGCTGCAACTCTCAGAACAAGGGAAAATCTTCCATTCGCAGATCCGCCATCTGTTGCAACAGTTAGAGAGCAATCTGGCAGAGCTGCGTGGCGGCAGCGATTACGCGCAACGTAAAATCAAGATAGCCGCTGCACACTCTCTTTCCCTCGGTCTTTTACCGTCCATTATCAGCCAGATGCCGCCGCTCTTTACCTGGGCAATTGAAGCCATTGATGTCGATGAAGCGGTCGATAAACTGCGTGAAGGGCAAAGTGACTGTATTTTTTCCTTTCACGACGAAGATTTGCTGGAAGCGCCGTTTGACCACATTCGCTTATTTGAATCTCAATTGTTCCCTGTCTGCGCCAGTGACGAACACGGAGAAGCACTTTTTAACCTCGCGCAGCCACACTTTCCGTTACTGAATTACAGCCGCAACTCCTACATGGGGCGATTGATTAATCGCACCCTGACGCGCCACAGTGAGTTAAGTTTCAGCACCTTTTTTGTCTCTTCGATGAGCGAGCTTTTAAAGCAGGTTGCCCTCGACGGCTGTGGGATTGCCTGGCTGCCGGAGTACGCCATCCAACAAGAAATTCGCAGCGGGAAGCTCGTTGTACTGAATCGGGACGAACTGGTGATCCCGATTCAGGCCTATGCATACCGGATGAATACCCGCATGAATCCCGTTGCCGAACGCTTCTGGCGTGAACTGCGCGAGCTGGAGATTGTGCTTAGCTGACATTCTCCAGCGTCGCACTGCGCCAACCGCCATTATCCCAGACCAGATCAAACGTTAGCGGTTCATCGTCGTGGTACAGCATTATCTCAAGGCTGATCGCCAGAGTGTGGCAGTACGCTTCTTTCAGATTAACCTGCAACGCCGCAATCCGTGGCTCATGAAATAACAGTGCAGAACGCAGCTGACGGCAATACCAGCTCTGGAGATGTTTGTCGCTCGGGTTATGCACTTGCCACTCGGGCATGCCTGAAACAAGTAATGACGGTAATGCCGAATGAGGAGAATTAAAAAGAGTGAGGAGATCGCTGCATACCGATTTACGCAGCAATGACGTTTTATTGCCTGAAATTTTAGGTAAAACAGCCTGAAGTGATTGGCGCATCATTTTGCGCACTCCTGACGTTTAGCAACATATGCGGCTTGCCCTGAACACCGGGCACCACTGTATTGATGCTCATTTTCCATAGCCATTCCCTTTTGTTCATTACATCCATGTCAGTCTGAGACAGGCCTGAATCCTGTCAGCAAAGTATAAAACCTTACTTGCCTATGAATATCTACTGACTTTTCAGGAAAAAAGTCATGATTTGATAAAAATCATCAAACTCAAAAAAAAACCGCTAGTATATTCTGAATATTCCGAATAGTTACGTAGATGAAAATACTTGTCACCGCCGCTACTTAATTCCGGTTGGAAATTATTTATTTCCGCATAATCATCTATGTATTATTTGAAACAATTAGTTTGTAAATAATATAAATTGATAACATATCAAATACATCAAAAATACCATTCACAGGCATTATTAATATAGACCTCAATATAGCAACATCAAATTCCAATTAGTAATAAGATATGCTTTTAAATTGCATGCAAATAATTTTAAATGAGCGTTTTTTGATACTTTAGAGTGTTTCCTACCATTTAATATCACTGTGTAGAGTTGATATCACTACAACAGAAACATGCATGTCATTTGTTTACTTCTCTTTTACTACAGAAAAATTTATCTATTTTTCTAAACATCAGTGAAATACTCATAAAAGGTAACTATTATGTCTATGCCATTAAGCAATGCCGCTAATAACCAATTCTATATAAATAATCACTTCCTTCATCATCCAAAAGTCGACAATGAGTTAACACGTAAATATGAACGTGCACGCCTGGATACGGAAAATATCTATCTTCTGCCTCTTACTCGTGGCAATAACCATAATTACGATGGAAAAAGCGTTGTCGAAATTAGAAAACTTGATATTAGTAAAGAGCCCTGGCCATTTAATTATGTGACAGGAGCATGCAGAGAATCCGATGGTATTACAACAACAGGACGTATGCTCTATCGGAACTTGAAAATCACCTCAGTTTTAGACGAAATATATGGTGGCATATGTAAAAAGGCGCATGCTACCACAGAGTTAGCAGAAGGTTTACGGCTAAATTTATTTATGAAGAGCCCTTTCGATCCTGTTGAGGACTATACAGTTCATGAAATAACATTAGGCCCTGGTTGCAATGTTCCTGGTTATGCCGGAACCACGATAGGATATATTTCAACCCTTCCAGCTTCTCAGGCAAAAAGATGGACCAATGAGCAGCCAAGGATTGATATCTATATTGATCAGATAATGACGGTAACAGGGGTAGCAAATTCTTCCGGATTCGCCCTTGCCGCATTACTTAATGCTAATATTGAGTTGGGTAATGACCCAATAATTGGTATAGAAGCCTATCCCGGTACCGCGGAGATCCATGCAAAAATGGGATATAAAGTTATCCCGGGTGATGAAAATGCACCACTCAAACGTATGACTCTGCAACCGTCATCTCTTCCAGAACTGTTTGAATTAAAAAATGGTGAATGGAATTATATTGGTAAATAACTACCAGGAAGAATGAGTACTAACATTCAGGTTATACAGATAGCTAAACAATACCCTGCAATTTACAAAGTAATACTCATTGCGACTTCTTAATTTAAGAAAGCGCAAGGAACGTTTACCCTTGCGCTTATTATAATAAGTCAGGCGTCGACTTTATCCAGCGGCCATGAATCAAACAGATAGCCATCAAAATAAATATCGTCAACGTTCGAGAATTCCAGCAGACGTTGCTTAACGTTTTCCAGATGCTGCCACATTGCCAGCTTCGCCGCTCGGGCATCTTTTTTGATTAACGCGGCGAGGATCTGTTTGTGATCGCCCAACCACTCTTTGCGATACAGGCTGTCATCCAGATGGCTGTGCAACTGGATCCACATTGGATTGTTTTCCCGCCACTGCCAGGACTGACGGAACAGCTCCACCAGCATGCTGTTATGCGTTGCTTCGGCAATAGCGAGATGGAACTGCATGTCACCGCTTTCGCTGCTGCCCGGCGCACTGGAAGCCAGTTCACGCTCTTCCAGTTGCAATGCCTGACGCATTTTGACGATATCTTCGCGGGTAGCCTGCAAAGCGGCAAACTCGGCGATGTTGCTCTCCAATAACTGCCGCGCCTGTAACAGCTCAAAAGGACCGGCATCGTTGCAGACGTTGGCATCCGGACTGTCTGTGTTGTGGCTGCCTGAGCTATCAAGAACATAGATACCGGCACCCCGGCGCACTTCCACCAGCCCTTTGATCTCCAGCATGATCAGCGCTTCACGTACCACCGTCCGCGTGACATCAAGCATTTCTGCAATTTCACGCTCCGGCGGCAGCCGTTCGCCAGGATTGTACGGCGTCTTTATGATCAGATCGCGGATCATCGCCCCGACTTCCTGGTAAGGTCTTTGCGCAGAGGTGGCAGATTTCATGGTGTTGTGTCCGTTAGGTGCGGTTAATCAAATTTTTGCCGGATGCGGCGTGAACGCCTTATCCGGCCTACAACGGGCAATTTTACGGCCCCCGTTAATCTCAAACTATACCATTAGCACTGGAAGTTGGCACGTACAGGTGGGCAAAAAAACGAAAACTGGTCAACCAAATATCAGTTTGATTGACCAGTAAGTCTGTAGGGTAATCAGTTAGTTACAGCGCAGCCACACACTCGCGCGCACCACATTCGCACAGCTGCTGATATGCCGCCGTCACCGCGCCAACAAAGTCGGCATTCTGCGGCAGATCATCGGCAAAAATACCGCTCAGGCCCAGCAGCGCTTTCACGCGGTCTGCGCCCTGATACTGCGCGTTGATCTTCTGGAACTCCGCCAGCATCGGATCAACCACGTCAATGGCATTACCCTGCTCATCCACGCCCTGGGTGTAGCGCATCCAGCCAGCCACGCCCAGCGCCAGGTGACGCCAGCTACCGCCGTTTTGCAGGTGCAGACGCACCGGGTCCAGCAGACGCTGCGGTAACTTCTGGCTGCCGTCCATCGCAATCTGCCAGGTACGGTGACGCAGAGACGGGTTGCTGAAACGCTCGATCAGCAGCGTCGCATAGGCGTTCAGGTCTGTACCTTCCGGCATCGACAGCGTTGGCGCTTGTTCCTGCATCATCAGGGCAAAGGCCGCTTTGCGATAAGCCGGGTTAGTCATGGTGTCGGCAATGGTTTCATAGCCGCCGAGGTAACCGAGGTACGCCAGAAAAGAGTGGCTGCCGTTCAGCATACGCAGCTTCATCATTTCGAACGGCACAACGTCTGCAACGAACTGTGCGCCCACTTTATCCCAATCCGGGCGACCATTAACGAAGTTATCTTCAATCACCCACTGACGGAACGGTTCGCAGGCAATGGCGCACGGGTCGTAAACACCCAGCTGGTCAGCAATTTCCTGTAAGGTTTCTGGCGTCGCCGCCGGAACGATGCGGTCAACCATGGTGCACGGGAAGGTGACATTTTCTTCAATCCATGCCGCCAGCTGCGGGTCACGCGCCTGAGCCAGCCCCAGTACCGCGACCTTCGCCACATGACCGTTTTCACGCACGTTATCGCAGGACATCACCGTAAACGCTTTCAACCCTTTTTCACGACGCAGACGCAACGCTTCGACGATGTAACCAATCGCGGACTTCGGCGCAGTCGGGTTTTCCAGATCGTGCTTGATCAGCGGGTTATTGAGATCCAGTTGACCGCTTGCCGCATCAGCGCAGTAGCCTTTTTCCGTGACCGTTAGAGAGACAATCGCCGTTTGCGGACGCGCCATCGCGTTGAGAATACCTTCGCAGCCATCGATTTCCGGATGCAGCGCTTCTTTCATCGAACCGATAATTTTCAGCTCGGTGCTCTCTGCGCCTTTTTCCGCTACGGTGTACAGCAGTTGCTGTTTTTTCAGGTTTTCGATCAGCACGCGGTCGTTGCCTGGCATCAGGTTAACTTCGCAGATGCCCCAGTCGCTGTCGGTGCTTTCCAGCAGATGATGGGTATACAGCGCCTGGTGCGCGCGGTGAAACGCCCCGCAACCGAGATGCACAATGCGTGATTCCAGACGAGAATGATCCCATGACGGGCGGGCAACCGGCAGATTGCTGTCAACAATAGTAGTCATCGTAAACTCCAGAATCCGTCTTCAAAGAGTGACGGCAAGGAAGAAGGAACCGGCACGGCGCGCAGCCATGCCGGTGGATATTAACGGCTAAAGAAAGCGCGCTGGATCGCCAGTTCGACACCGCGAACTTCGGCCAGGCCTTTCAGACGACCAATTGCGGAGTAACCTGGGTTGGTTTTCTTCTTCAGGTCGTCCAGCATCTGATGACCGTGGTCCGGACGCATCGGGATCAGGTCTTCTTTGCCTTCCGCTTTACGACGGTGTTCTTCTTCAACAATCGCTTTCACCACTTCGTACATATCAACGTCACCGTTCAGGTGCGCCGCTTCGTGGAAGGTTTTCGGGTTATCTTCACGCATGGTGGAGCGCAGATGGGTGAAGTAAATACGCGGACCGAACTGCTTGATCATATCAACCAGATCGTTGTCAGCACGCACGCCGTAGGAACCGGTGCACATGGTAAAACCGTTTGCCATGCTGTTTACGGTATCAACCATCCACTGCATATCTTCAATGGTGGAAACAATGCGCGGCAGGCCGAGGATCGGGCGCGGCGGATCGTCCGGGTGAACAGCCATACGCACGCCGACTTCTTCAGCAACTGGAATAATCGCTTTCAGGAAGACGGCAAAGTTTTCGCGCAGCTTCGCTTTGTCGATATCTTTGTACAGCTCCAGGTGTTTACGGAACTGGTCGAGGGTGTAGCCTTCTTCCGCGCCCGGAAGACCAGCAATGATGTTACGGGTCAGACGCGCTTTGTCTTCATCGCTCATAGTGGCGAAGCGAACAGCAGCCTGAGCAATTTCTTCTTCGGTGTAATCCGCTTCCGCGCCTGGGCGTTTCAGGATATGCATTTCGAATGCAGCGAATTCGATCTGGTCGAAGCGCAGAGCTTTGGAGCCGTCTGGCAGCACGTATTCGAGGTCAGTACGGGTCCAGTCGAGCACCGGCATGAAGTTGTAGCACACGGTGCGAATGCCGCACTGCGCCAGGTTGCGCAGAGTCTGCTGATAGTTAGCGATCCACTGCTCATAGTTGCCAGTGTGGGTTTTGATATCTTCGTGAATTGGCACGCTTTCTACGACAGACCACACCAGGCCTGCGTCTTCAATGATCGCCTTGCGTTTGAGGATCTCTTCAACGGACCATACTTCGCCGTTCGGGATATGGTGCAGCGCGGTAACCACGCCAGTTGCGCCCGCCTGACGGACATCAGCTAAAGAAACCGGATCGTTTGGGCCGTACCAGCGCCAGGTCTGTTCCATGATTTTTCCTCTTTCACATAGTGGGTTCCACAGCAAAGAGACGCGGAACCCTGGAGTTGTTTAGGTATCCGGATGAACAACCAGACCGCAGCCGTGGCGTTGCATCGGATGAGATGGCGTATAAGTTCTACCTTTTGGTAAGACATGTCAACCCGAATTCTGAAATTGGTTAACCACATCACAAGAATTTCACTCTCATGGTTGTTGCTGCAAATTGCAGCAAAGGGTAATCGATGGTTATTGATCAGAGGATGTGACATTCATCGCAACAATGGTTGACCAATTTACATAACATGTCGCCCAAAATAACAACGGTTCAACCAGGTAAGGTAAAACGTTATGCATGTGCTTAACATTCTCTGGGTGGTATTCGGCATTGGTCTGATGCTGGTACTGAATTTGAAGTTCAAAATCAATTCAATGGTGGCTTTGTTGGTGGCGGCGCTGTCCGTCGGGATGCTGGCGGGCATGGATTTGATGTCGCTGCTGCACACTATGAAAGCGGGCTTCGGCAACACGCTGGGGGAACTGGCTATCATCGTGGTGTTCGGTGCGGTCATCGGTAAATTGATGGTCGACTCCGGCGCGGCTCACCAGATAGCGCATACGCTGCTGGCGCGTCTCGGTCTGCGCTATGTACAGCTGTCGGTGATTATCATCGGCCTGATTTTTGGTCTGGCGATGTTCTATGAAGTGGCCTTTATCATGTTAGCGCCGCTGGTTATTGTTATTGCCGCCGAAGCTAAAATTCCGTTCCTGAAACTGGCGATCCCGGCAGTAGCAGCTGCCACTACCGCACATTCACTGTTCCCACCGCAGCCGGGTCCGGTGGCGCTGGTGAATGCTTATGGCGCGGATATGGGGATGGTTTATATCTATGGCGTACTGGTGACGATCCCAAGTGTAATCTGCGCAGGTCTGATCCTGCCGAAGTTCCTCGGCAATCTTGAGCGCCCAACGCCATCATTCCTGAAAGCAGATCAACCGGTAGATATGAATAATCTGCCCTCTTTCGGCGTTTCGATTCTGGTGCCGCTGATCCCGGCGATCATTATGATCTCTACCACCATCGCCAATATCTGGCTGGTAAAAGATACCCCTGCCTGGGAAGTGGTTAACTTTATCGGTTCCTCGCCGATTGCAATGTTTATTGCGATGGTGGTTGCATTCGTACTCTTTGGCACCGCACGTGGTCATGACATGCAGTGGGTGATGAACGCTTTTGAAAGCGCGGTGAAGAGTATTGCAATGGTGATTCTGATCATCGGTGCGGGTGGCGTGCTGAAGCAGACCATCATCGACACCGGCATTGGCGACACCATCGGCATGTTGATGTCCCACGGCAATATCTCGCCCTACATCATGGCATGGCTGATCACTGTGCTAATTCGTCTGGCGACGGGTCAGGGTGTCGTTTCGGCGATGACCGCCGCCGGGATTATCAGTGCTGCAATCCTTGATCCAGCAACTGGTCAGCTGGTTGGCGTGAATCCGGCGCTGCTGGTGCTGGCGACGGCTGCGGGTTCCAACACCCTCACCCACATTAATGATGCCTCATTCTGGCTGTTCAAAGGTTACTTTGACCTGTCGGTAAAAGACACGTTGAAAACCTGGGGTCAGCTGGAGCTGGTCAACTCCGTGGTTGGGCTTATTATTGTGCTGATTATTAGCGTGGTAGCGTAAAAGAACACCAGATCCTGCCATTGGCAGGCTCTGACTGATGACAAAGTCTAAAAATGTGCCCGGCCAGTCCCCTCGCCCCTCCGGGGAGAGGGTTAGGGTGAGGGGAACAGACCAGCAAAGTGCGCTTTGTTTATGCCAGATGCGACGCTGACGCGTCTTATCTGGCCTACAAAGGGCTAACGTGCAGGTTTTGTAGGTCTGATAGCGTAGCGCCTCAGGTACCAGCATTAGCAATGCGCTGTAATTTTTTTATTGATAAACAAAAGTCACGCCAATAATCGATTGCACATTCCCTGCAGTCACCTGCCCTCCGGTACGAGCGTAATTTGCCGTTAATCCCAGACTTACCGCCGAAGTCCCTACTGCTCCTAACGATACCGTGTTATTCGCTGGAATAATCGTACCGTTGCGCGTCAACTGTACGCCGACGCCCTGCGCTGGTGAAAACGACGCGGTATTGGTGAAAATCGAGTTGCCCGCATCTGCGGTTGTGCCGGAGAGGTAATACCCCAGGTTTTGGCTTTTCGCACAATAAACGGTAAGAGGAATTGGCACTGAACCAGGGTAGTCCGGCAGAGTAACGGTGACATCACGAGCAGAAACATCGCAGCCGCCAGTAGGCACCACCACATCATTATTGGCGTAAATATTCCACACAAACTGGAAATCATCGCTGTTATAGTTGTTGGTCTGTCGCAAAATAAGCACGGCAATTAATGAGCCAGCTTTAATCGCCACCCCGCCCGCACTGCTCACAGGCGTCAAATAAAGCGCCACCGGCCACGGCTTATCCGTTCTCGAATTATAAACAACGCGCGGCGTTTCGCTGGTGGTCGGAAATGGATAGCTACTGCCACTATATTTTACGGTCCCGGAAAAATTAGATAACACGCCGCCATAAGCCGAGCCTCGTTGCAGTGTGACATAGTCTGTAATGGTTTCCGGATAATCGTTATGGCAAAAGATTTGCGTCGAAAGATCCACAACCAGGTTTTGCCCCACATTCACGGCGGGCGCAAGGTTTACATAAACATTAGCGCTGCCACCGCCAATAGGGATAGCGGTACCATTAGCGGTTTTACAGGCGAATGACCAGGCATTTACCGACCAGCCCATCAGCAGTACAGCAAACAGGGTAATAACTCGTTTCATTACAATTATCTCTTCGGGTTCAGCTGTAGGTATAAGTGATGCTAATCACTGCCTGAATGGTTCCCTGAGTGGCTCCGCCATTTACCGTCAATGCTCTGACCTGTAACGGGAAGTGCGCTGATTGTGAGGAATCATCCACCTGAACTGTTTTGGTTGCGCCAGTATTCAATGTGTTGCCACTGTCATCCTGTAGCTCTAACTGGATGTTTTGCGCGGTCCCCTGGTTTTTATAATATCCGGTACTGTCTGCTGCCCCGCTGAAGCTGGCGGTGACCCTCGACGTTCCCACCGGACAATTAGTCAACTCAAGCGCAACATCATGCCAGGCCGATGCCGCCCCGGCAGACATCAGACTGAAAGAATAAAGATCGCCGAGATCAACCGTGGCATTGGTGGTGGAAACTGTGCACGGTTTGGCGACGACCTTACCGTTGACCGTGATGGTGACATCGGCTGCCTGTATCGTCGCACTTGCGAGCGCCAATATTGCCGCCAATAAATACCCACGTTTGCGCCATTTCATGAGCATCTCCAGTTACTGATATTCAAGAGTGAAGGTAGCCGTGGCATTGATATGCCCCGCAGTGACAGGCACCTGTGTCGCCATTAGCCGGGCGTAAAAATTCAGCGTATTTGGTTTACCCGGCGTCAGGGTCGTCCACGAAAGCGCGGACGATGGAGCATTAAGGGGTATTTGATTTTGCTGCTCATTCAGAAGCTGTATTCCCAGTCCCGCAGCCGCTGACACCGTATTTTCAAGTGCAAGCAGGTTGGCATTGTGGCTATCTGCAACGCCAGTAAACCCAACCTTTACGGCAGAAACGGCATTACCACAGGGTGACAGCAAAATACGAAATGGAACGACAGGAGTCGTCGCGCCAATGTTGTTAAATTGCTTCGCCGCGTTTTCCATCAAATCAACAGTAAAATTGGTTGATTCAGCGGCCACACTACAGCCGTTATCTCTGACATAGCCGCGGATTGTAATCGTGCTATCCGCAGCCAAAGCGTGACTCACCGCCAGCCACAAAAAAGCGCACAGAAGATAAAAAGGTTTGTTTCTCATCACGCCCCCTTAACGACATTCAGCTGATAGCTGGGTTAATAACTGCTGCTGACTCTCTGGTGGCAGTTGATAATTGGCGACACAGTGAGCATTTTCCTCTTCTCCCCATTTCACCTGAACTTTTCCCGCTAAAGGCATTCCGCTGAGGTAAACCTGGCCATTATCCGCAACAATGCCGCTACTCTGGCTACTCTCTGATGTCACCATCGCCCCGAACGGCAGCGGCTTATTATTGTGTGTTAGCGTCATGAGCAGTTTTATCCCAACGCGCGCTTTAAACTCTGCTCGCACGATCGCCCCACGAGTGGGAACAACGTTAGCGACCGCGTTATCTAAATCGACGTTATCAGCCAGGGTATTGGTATCCAGCGCCACTCTGTTTTCCCGATATTCAGTGGCATAAGGCAGCACGGCATAACCACGCCAGTCGGTACGCACCCCCGTCTGGTTTTCGACTTTTGCATCTTTTGCGCCAGGCGCTTTAACAAGCACCACTGTTTCGTTTAACGGCTGCCCCAGCGTTACGCCATTGGCATGAGCCAATACCCCACCGCTGACTCCGTAATAGAGCTGCTTAATATCATCGCTATGGCTGTAACCGATATTGGCATTGCCGTAACCACCGCGATAATTCAGCGTGGCGTAGCCTGTACTTCCGCTATTACCATCGCCTCCCCCGGCATAGCCGGTTTGCACGCTATAGCTGAGGTTGTTGTCTTCCAGCAACGTACCGTATACACCAGCCAGATTGGTCATCCGACCGTTGAGATCGTGTGACATGCTGTAGCTGGCACTGGCATGTCGCCACTGAGATTTACTGTCAGAACGCAGCCAGTGGCTGAAAGGAATATTGACGTTAAGCGCTAACATCTGATCCCGTCCTTTTTGCCAGGCGTTTTTCGTCAGGCTATAGCTGAGCGTCCAGTTGATATCTTCGAACGCAGTATTTAATCCAGCCTGGAATTGCTCATCGACATTACTCGTTCCCCAATAAGTTTGATGGCTACCACTAAAATACAGTGTTGATGTGCGCCCGAGTTGCTGAGTAACGGTGAGCTGTAATTTCCCGCGTTTGTTATAAGCGAGGTTGTAATAGTCGGTGAATTTCGGCTTAACCTGAATAACTCCATCCTGTGTTTCGATGTTGTAGCCATTCATTCGACTGTATGTTGTATCAGCGAAATTAAAATATCCGCTGGTCGAATAACGGTAACCCACTAACTGAATATTCGTGCCTGACTCATTGAGCGATTTGTTATAGAGAAAACGCACCGATTGTCCGTCATGCTGACTGTCATCGGGAAGTGTGGAATTAGCCTGCGTCATATCCACAGACAGAGCGCCCAGTGCTCCCATGTTTTTCCCGATACCGAAATTAAAAGCACGATAACGATCCGCCAGTTGCGTTCCACCATATATTGTCCAGCCAGCCGGAAGGCCGTGGAGTAATGTACTCTGGAAAAAGCGGGGTTTTTCCTGCTGCGCATTTCCACTACGGTATTCTCCTGCCGTAATGGAATAACGAGTATGCCCTTCACGTTGCAAAAGCGGGACTGACGAATAGGGTACGGTAAAAATCTGCGTGCTGCCGTCAGCCTCTTTGATCGTTACCTGCAAGTCACCACTATTACCTGCGGCATAGATATCGTTGATGGTAAAAGGCCCCGGTGGCACCGTACTATTATAAATGTCATACCCATTTTGTTTAATAGTTACCTGTGCAGTACCACGAGCAATACCGTGGATCACCGGGGCAAATCCTCTTTGGCTATCGGGTAACATATTATCATCTGAGGCCAATTGTGCGCCGCGAAAGTTAATACCATCGAAAATATCGCCCTGGGTATAACCATCACCCAGCGTCAGCCGGGAACGTAAAGGAATTATGTCTCGCTCAAGCCAGGTATTGATATGCTGCCATTTATTTTTGCTACCTGATGAACTGTCGCTACTGTTATAACTCCAGCTGGTATTGTCGCGTAAACGCCACGCACCAATATTTAACCCACTCTGTAGGTTTAAATATGCATAATGGCTGTTACCACCAATCCGATTCTGTACACTATTTCCGCTGAAATTATAATTGAGCAATCCGGCATTAATACCGGGATCCCATAACTCAGGAGGAATATAACCACGCGCGCGATTACTCATAAATGCCTGAGGGATCGTCAGGTTGAGTCGCTGCTGACCAACATCTAAATGCGCAGTAGCGTCCTGGACCATTGTGGTTAATGGCACACAGGCATCATCCGCCAGCAGATTCATACCGGCGACAGAAGCCGTATTCAGCCCCATACTGGCGAGTTGCGCGCGTGTCAGGCAGGGAACAATCCCTTGTTCACTGTCGCCCGTATTAAATGTGACATCACGCGTTGCCATATAACCATTATTCAAATAGATATCGACGCGATACGTCCCTGGCGGTAATTCTTGCCCATTTTCAAAACGCGATAAATCAGCCACAGCCTGGGGATCATCCGCTAAAAAACGCGGGTTAAAATAGAGTTCGGCAGATGACAAAGGTGCCTGTGCGGCAAAAGCACAGGCAACAAAGAGCCGGACAAAAAAACCAGCCAAACGATGCTTACGAATATGCAAGCATTGTGTGTTTCGCTGGTAAAGTCTTAAATTCAGATATGACATTATTCCTCCGGTTTAAAATCACCCGGCAGTCAATTCTTTTTATTCAGGCGAAAAATTCCCCCTGCGTTATTCCATTACGCCCGTCATTTTGGGGGTAAGTGCGCCATAATCATTTATTGTTCGGTAAGTAATATTGCTTCCTGCATCAGAAGGCAATTTAACCGTGCTTTCGCCCATTGGAGGCACCAATGCATTTTCAAGAACCCGGGTTCCGGCATTCAACTCTGTTACCGTCAGGTAATAGGGTGTGGGGTTAATCAGCGTCAGAGAATTCGCGCTACGACGAAATCTTAATTTTTCTGCGGCCTGATCGGGTGGCAACGCTAATTTAGCCGGACGATAGTACAGTTTAATGCGGCTGATAATTGCGAGCTGTAGCGTATTCTCAGTCAATTTTGATTTATCCATTGACGGAATCGCTTTAACGTTCATCCAGAATAAACTTTCCCGGTCCTGTGGCAATTGGTTATTTGTTGCATCAAGAATACGCAAGGTATTCTCTTTTTTTCCCTTCATCGCAAACAGAGGAGGCGTCACGATAAAACGACCATCCTTTACACCATCGGCATTTTCCACCCATGATTGAATTAAATAGGTGCTATTTTCATCATTATTTGTCACGGCAAGTTGCACTTGTTTTTGCCCTGCCGGATAAATTACGCGAGTCGCACCTAAGGCCACTCCCGCTTCAGCGCGTCCGGCAACCATCATTGCCATGAACATCAGGATACCTGCCAGCAAGCAGAATGTTATTTCCTGCGATTTCCTTACATTGACGTTTTTATTACTCACTGTCCTGTTCCTGTTATCACATTATCTGCTGAACAATTACTGATAGGTTAAAGAGAACCAGGCCTGGGCATTGGCGATACCGCCAGTAACCCGACGCCCGGTAGCACGATATTTGGCGATGAAATGTAGCGAAGTAGAGCCTGAGTAAAGCCGTTTCCAGTTTGATGGAGGACGATTAATCGGTACGAGGTTTCCTTCATCATCAAACAACGCTACGCCAATATTGGTGGCAATCCCTGGCCCCTCTCCCACGGAAAGCACATCCGGATTTTTACCATCCGCGACACCGTGAAACGCCACACCTACACGTTCACTCACCACCGTGCTACATTCCCGTAAATGAATAACAAAAGGCACCGGTGCGCTATCTTCCCCTACCGCATGAAACCGGCTACTGCTGATTTGCCCCATATTGACCGTCATTTGTTTATCACCGGCTTCAACCCGGCAAGTTTCCGCAATAATGACGCCCTGAAATTGCATATTTCCGCCGGGCAACGTGGTATTCCATTTATTTCCGGCCAGAGCAAACATTGGCAGCAACGACGCTAATAGAAATAATCTCTTCCTTTTCATCGTTATTTTTATCGCACAAGGGTGGGCATCCCTGCCCGTAATGACGTCCCTGAACCTGGGTAGGTTATTGATACTGAACCTTGAAGGTTGCATCCGCATTAGCTGCGCCAGGGGTTGCGGCACCGGTTGCAAAATAACGCGCCTGGAACGGAATGGTGTTGGTTCCGTTATTCAGGGTTGTTTCTGAACTAAATGTCGCACCGTCCAGCGCCAGCGCAGCACCCGTTCTGTCCAGGATCTGCACACCAACGTTTGTTGCACTACCTGCAGCAGAACTCTGCAGAGCCAGTACATCAGTATGCGTAGCATCAATTGCCGTACCTAAGAAGGCAACAGCGGCTTTTGTGGCAACAGTGGTATCGCAATCATTCAGCTGAATGTTAAAACCAACGGCAGAGCTGGTTGCTCCAGCCTGCTTCAGGCTAGCGGTACGAACCTGTCCCAACTGAACGGTTTGATCAACAGAGCCTGCATCAACTGCGCAAGCGGCGTTAACAACTTCCCCTTTAAAGTGAACGGTCCCACCATTTACCGTCGTAGTATCGGCCAGAGCCGCTGCGGAACTGAGGGACAGAGCCGACAGAACAACGATTGCCAGAGTTTTAATTTTCATGCTGCTTTCCTTTAAAAAAACTATTTCTAAATCGACATGGGCAGTCGTTCTGTACACTTTGTTTTGTCAACGAGTTTGACTGCCAACACTGCACAGTTTTCCCCCAAAAGATGAAACATTTGGGGCCATTTTGACTCATAGAGGAAAGCATCGCGCACAAACTTTTTCAGTTTATTTGTTGGCTTAATATTCTACTGTTATCTTTATTTATAGATTTTTATATTGCATGAGGTGGTTTTTGGAGAGAAGAATGAGGAAGATGCGTCGAGCCGCAGAAACGTTAGCTTTACATATAGCGGAGGTGATGTGAAATTAATTTACAAGAGAAATAATTTACATATCAAACAGTTAGGTGCTTTTTGTCGTTTTTTAATATTTTTATGCTTGAGAAAAAAATACGTAACTTATTTATGATATGGACAGTTTGGCCCCAATTGTCTTGTATTTATTTGTTTTTTAACTTTATTATCAATAAGTTAAATCAAACCTCTTCTCTTTTTAATTTTTCGTTTATGAGATTATTTCTTTCCCATAATCCGGCAAAACGAGCAGCATTACTGGCGGTATAACGTACAGTATGGCGAATATTTCGATGCCCGAGATAATCCTGAATTAAACGGGTATCTGCACCACGCTCCGCCAGTTCATAACCACAAGCATGCCTTAACATATGAGGATGAGTCTGCGTTACGGTTCCAGCTTCAATACCGGCATCACGAATAATGCGATAGGCCTGCTGGCGAGAAAGCCGACTCCCGCGGCGAGAAATAAATATAGCGTCAGTCCGGTCAGCGCCTTTCCAGTTAGCACGTTCCTGGGTCCAGCGTTCCACGGCTTCACGCTCATCAAAACGTAACGGGTGAACGGTAGAAAATCCGTTCTTCAGTCGGCGAATATTTATTCGACCTTCATTAAGGTCAAGATCCTGATAATGCAGATCAAGCAGTTCACTAATACGCATCCCATGCCGATATGCCAACAGAATAAGACAATAATCTCTGGCTCCCGTTGCCCCGTAACAAACCGCCTGCATCATGGCCTGAACTTCTTTACCGGTAAGATAACGACGTTTACTCACAATAGTAGTACTCCTAACTGAGATATATTTAAATGAATACCTATAGGAAACCTCAATCGGTCAAAATTAGCCCAATAGATAAAAAGATAACCACACACGAAGTGATGTGGCTATCAGTCAATTACATTAAATATCATACAAAAATAAAATATCACTGATGTGACAACATCTATTTTCATTGATTTGATTCAATATAACAATAGATTGCAGTGGATTAACTTCCAGTTGCTTAAAAAATAAAGAAAAAAGTGCGGAAACAGGAGAATTTAAGTGATGTGTAAATTTATGAATGATTTTGTTTATTTATTTTGAAGAACATAAACCATTGTATTTTGTATGGATATGGTTAACTTAATGTTTATTATAGTAATTAAGAATCACACTTACAATAACATCAATTAATAAATGGTTAATCATTTTTGATATATCGTAAGAATAATGTAGTTTTTAACACCATCCCTGGTATCTCAACTATCTCTATAAAACAGCGTGACGCTGTCGTCCTCTGGCTCTATCCCAGATGCCGTAAAAACGCCCTGCATTGCTGGCGGTATACCAGACAGTATGACGAATATTGCGATGCCCAAGATAATCCTGGATAAGTCGCGTATCTATTCCCATATTCGCCAAAGCAAAACCACACGAATGGCGTAACATGTGCGGATGAATCTCCAGTGACAACCCGGCATTACCACCGGAAGTCGAGATAATATGGTAAAACTGTTGCCGAGAAAGCGGATTCCCCTTACGCGATAAAAATACCCACTCGCTCTCAGCATGCGGGTACGAAGTACGGATACTCAACCAGTTTTTTAAAGCCTGAACTTCTTTGTTCAATAGCGGGTGCGTTGTTGAAAAGCCTTTTTTTAATCGATGGATATATATACACTTTGCCTTAAGATCAATATCCGAAATCCTCAATCGACAAATTTCACTCGCCCGGAAACCATGAATAAAACAAAGCAAAATCAGACAATAATTACGTGCTGCATGAGGCCCGGTATTTGCTGCTTTAAGGAGTGATTCGATTTCACTATGGGTCAGGAAGTTCCTTTTTTTGTTATCAGCCTTATTCTTCATCGTTTTTCCCTTATAATTACAGACGCGCACTAGCTGTGCTGGGTTAGCAATAATCCAACATTTTTATCCTGATTATGTTTATAAAAGCGAACGTTTGCTTAATAACTAACGTAAGTGGACCAGTTCTTCTGAGTGAACTTAAATGGAGTAGCAACAGTTACTTATAATAACTTTGCCATACAAACGCCATGCTCTTGCATGCTATATACTTTTATATATTTATCAATCTGATACGAATCTAATAATAACCCTCATCATTAATGCAACTAATCTTATCTATATATCATGTGATATGTTCTGTAACAAGTAAAATCAACATAAAAAATTCAGCAAAATTTAATATTCGTTCAACTAGCCGTCTCACATATGACATTATTAGTCAACTCCATTTGCCACAAAATGGCTATTTCATGGAACGCAGTAATTTCTTAGTGGCTATTATCAGGCTAATTCTTAGGTCCCTAGCGATTATTCCTGGCTGGTTCGTCAGTTTAGTCCATGAGATTGTTACATTCCTTTTTATCATGGAGATATGGGGGAAAGCAGGAGATGATTTTTTCATCTGCATCCGTTGGTAAATATGGCTTTGGTCACTGCGACTTAAACCTTCCTCAATCACAGCTATTCGCCGGGCGATACGGCAAACAAACTAAGTGAGGCATCCCCCTGAAAACACCAACATCAACAAGCCTCTCCAGAGAGACTTCAGGAGTGACCAGCTACAAGCCACAAACCAGGAAACATATTTCATGATGAGAATTATGCTCAGCCTGATGGCGGGTAAACACTTATTTTCACCACGCCCACTAAGTTAGCTTGCAAAGCCTCCCTTGTTTAGACTCTAAATAAATCACATATAAAACAGATAATTAAACAAATATCTCTGGTTTATGAAGGCCTCCGCAAGTGTTCGTCTGGCTTCACATGGCATCTTCTTCTTAGAAAAATATCGACATATTTTGTGACACGAATTGCAAATCTGGTTTCGTTGTATGGATTGCGTGATTTTTGATCTGGTATAACAGGTATAAAGGTGCACCACGATAGTCAATGAGACTGGGCATCTCGTAATCTATGGCAAACATCACTTCAGTTCTTTCTCATCGGGTGATGAAAACGCACTTCAGTCTGAAAGGAATATGAAAATGAGATCAACAGACACTCTATTTTATGACTCTGGGTAAAATGGATTGAGTAAGTGATATAGCTTACGAACATTCAAATCAATTAAACATCAGCAGAGATTTTATACTCAGGTATTTAATCTGGCTCTCTGTTTATTTAAATAATGTGGAAAGAGATTTTTCACAGGAGACATTATACAAAAAATATAAAATACAGCTACCGGTTGCCAAAGACACTATAAGCCTGGCAAAAAATATTACACAACATAAATGCTAATTGTTTATGCGGGCTTTGTATTGCTTTCTGTATCCTACAAATGAGTGAAATTTATGAAAAAGGCTAAAATACTTTCTGGCGTATTATTACTGTGCTTTTCGTCACCATTAATTTCTCAGGCTGCGACACTTGACGTGCGTGGTGGATATCGTAGTGGAAGCCACGCCTATGAGACTCGACTCAAAGTCAGTGAGGGATGGCAAAATGGATGGTGGGCAAGCATGGAAAGTAATACCTGGAATACCATTCATGATAATAAAAAGGAAAATGCCGCACTCAATGATGTTCAGGTTGAAGTTAATTACGCGATTAAACTTGATGATCAATGGACGGTGCGCCCGGGAATGTTAACGCATTTTAGCAGCAACGGCACACGCTACGGACCCTACGTAAAACTGTCCTGGGACGCGACAAAAGATCTTAATTTTGGCATTCGCTATCGTTACGACTGGAAAGCTTACCGACAACAAGACTTATCCGGTGATATGTCTCGTGATAACGTTCATCGTTGGGATGGATATGTCACTTACCATATTAATAGTGATTTCACCTTCGCATGGCAAACGACGCTATACAGCAAACAGAACGATTATCGCTATGCAAACCATAAGAAATGGGCGACGGAAAATGCATTTGTTCTACAATACCATATGACGCCCGATATTACGCCATACATAGAATATGACTACCTGGACCGTCAGGGTGTTTACAACGGCAGAGATAATTTATCGGAAAACAGTTATCGCATTGGTGTGGCATTTAAACTGTAGTAGACAGGAGACAGTCACAATGAATAAAACAATAACGGCGCTTGCTATCCTAATGGCTTCATTTGCCGCAAACGCGTCTGTATTACCGGAAACTCCTGTGCCATTTAAAAGTGGTACCGGAGCAATTGATAACGACACTGTCTACATTGGTTTAGGTAGCGCAGGTACGGCATGGTACAAGCTGGATACACAGGCCAAAGATAAAAAATGGACAGCGTTAGCTGCATTCCCTGGCGGACCAAGAGATCAAGCAACCTCGGCATTTATTGATGGCAATCTGTATGTGTTTGGCGGCATTGGCAAAAACAGCGAGGGCTTGACTCAGGTATTTAATGACGTACACAAATACAACCCCAAAACCAATAGTTGGGTTAAATTGATGTCGCACGCACCGATGGGCATGGCGGGTCATGTAACTTTTGTACACAACGGCAAGGCTTATGTTACTGGCGGTGTTAACCAGAATATCTTCAATGGCTATTTTGAAGATCTCAACGAGGCTGGAAAAGATTCAACCGCTATAGATAAAATCAACGCTCACTATTTTGACAAAAAAGCAGAAGATTATTTCTTCAATAAATTTCTGTTGTCTTTTGATCCCTCAACCCAGCAATGGAGTTACGCTGGCGAATCGCCCTGATACGGAACGGCTGGTGCGGCGGTTGTGAATAAAGGTGATAAAACCTGGCTTATTAATGGCGAAGCCAAACCAGGGTTGCGAACGGATGCCGTATTTGAACTTGATTTCACCGGTAATAATTTAAAATGGAATAAGCTTGCTCCCGTCTCATCACCAGATGGCGTCGCTGGCGGTTTTGCGGGGATAAGCAATGATTCTCTTATATTTGCCGGAGGGGCCGGATTCAAAGGTTCACGAGAAAATTACCAGAACGGTAAGAACTATGCGCATGAAGGCCTGAAAAAATCATATAGCGCTGATATTCATCTTTGGCATAACGGGAAATGGGATAAATCGGGTGAATTATCGCAAGGTCGGGCCTACGGAGTATCATTGCCCTGGAATAATAGTTTATTAATTATTGGCGGTGAAACTGCAGGCGGCAAAGCGGTGACGGATTCAGTTTTGATCACTGTGAAGGATAATAAAGTCACAGTACAAAACTAACGCTTCAGGGCCCCGGTAAAGGGGCCCTGCTATCAATTTACCATTTCAATTACGCGAAAATTATATGGACGCAATAATATCGCCCGATTATTACTATGTTCTTACCGTTGCTGGTCAGTCTAATGCCATGGCGTATGGCGAAGGACTGCCATTACCGGACAGTGAAGATGCGCCTCATCCCAGAATTAAACAATTAGCGAGATTTGCGCATACGCATCCCGGAGGCCCGTCATGTCACTTTAACGACATTATTCCACTGACTCACTGCCCACAGGATGTTCAGGATATGCAGGGTTATCACCATCCTCTGGCAACGAATCATCAAACACAGTACGGCACCGTTGGCCAGGCACTGCATATTGCACGGAAATTACTACCCTTTATTCCTGATAATGCAGGGGTTCTCATCGTTCCATGTTGCCGTGGCGGATCGGCTTTTACCGCGGGCAGCGAGGGGACATATTCAGAACGGCACGGAGCCAGCCATGATGCTTATCGTTGGGGAACGGATACTCCGCTATACCAGGATTTAGTCAGCAGAACGCGAGCCGCACTGGCAAAAAATCCGCAGAACAAATTCCTCGGCGTATGCTGGATGCAAGGCGAATTTGACTTAATGACCAGAGACTACGCGTCACACCCTCAACACTTTAATCATATGGTTGAAGCCTTTCGTAGGGATCTAAAACAATACCATTCTCAGCTTAATAATATTACTGACGCGCCGTGGTTTTGCGGCGATACCACCTGGTACTGGAAAGAAAATTTCCCTCATGCGTATGAAGCTATTTATGGCAATTATCAAAATAATGTTTTAGCCAATATTATTTTCGTCGACTTCCAGCAACAAGGTGAAAGAGGACTGACGAACGCGCCTGATGAAGACCCGGACGATTTAAGCACGGGATATTACGGTTCAGCGTACCGGTCACCGGAGAACTGGACGACGGCACTACGAAGCAGTCATTTCAGCGCGGCAGCCCGTCGGGGGATTATTTCTGACAGTTTTGTAGAAGCAATTTTGCAGTTTTTGCGCGAAAAGTGAGCGTTCATTAATTTGATTTATTCGCATCCATCAGCGTTTTTAACTCCTCCGGCGTAAACGGTGGTTTGCGTCGGTGCAACATCGCATGGCAATTAGGGCATACAGGAAGTAAATCATTAACTGGATCCAGCTGGTAATCCTCTTTAATGGCTGAAAGCGGCACCAGGTGATGCATATGGATAAAGCCCTCAGCGATATCGCCATAGATCTTCACCAGATCAACGCCGCATACGTTGCACTGGCATCCGTGATATTCGACTGCTTTCTCGCGAGCTTTTTTATCGCGTTCATAGCAGTTTACCGTCACCTTTATCGCCGCACCTTCAACGTATGTCTCCTGCGACGGCAACTCATCCGGGAACAGAACGTCGGCTATGGTAGCCGCAGCGGCTTTATCCTGATGAATATGAAATCCCTGCTCTATGAGTAGCTTGACACATTTAGATTTTATTCCGCCGGTGAAATCCGCAGGGGTAAATTGCGTCCCCGTCATCAATGTCGCTGCGATGCCAGCAATCGCCTTCGAGGGGTAACGTCGGCCATGATATTCAATCTCATACAACCGTGCAGGCTGGAACTGATGAGTTTCTCCCGCATCCCATAAATGAATAGCTTTGATGATATACCGCCGAGGAAGATGATCGGGGAGTTTATTCATGGAGAATGTCCTTATACGTTCTTAGAACAAGCAGCAAAAAAACAAATGAGATCAAGGTAATATATCTTCACTTGCAGGCTTGAACAGCAGAAAATTTGCGAGCATGATCGCAATTATTTCACTGCCAGGGATATCAATGACTTCCAGTAAATCGCTCCAGCAGGCAATTGCCAATATAAAAATCTGGCATAAGGGTGAACAGCGCGCACCGCATAAACCATTGTTATTGCTATACGTATTAGCGGGATACCTGAATGGACATCCACGCCTTTTCGATTATTGTAGTGGAACAGTCTACGAGGATGCAGTTTGAAGTGAGTAAGTAAAGGTTGCTGGAAACGATCAATGCCGCCATACAATGATATTTGAGGATCACCAATGAGTAATAAAAACTACGAAAGTCACCGCAAAGCAATTGTTAGTAAAGGTATACCACCCGCTCTATTAAATAGGCTCACCAATTCGGATGTTCAGGTGATCAATACCTTCTTAACACGAGTGAGCAAACTGGAACTATCTCAACAAGAGAAAGACTGGATCATAAAAATCATCTCTATGGTTTAGAGAATTTCAGCCTTGTAGTGGTCAACAAAAACTGGTCGCAATTTTAGATTTTTCCAGTATCTATTTTCCGATTCGTTCGGCGGTAATCCACCGATATATTCATGAGGCCGGGGTACACTACAATATTCAATAGACTGTTATTACATAGGCATCCTCGTTGAGTCTAACGTAACCAGCCACTGATATCCACTCGTACTTCAGGCTTCTGAAAAAATGTTCCATTGGGCTATTATCCCAGCAGTTTCCCCGGCGACTCATACTCTACTTGATCCGATAACACCACAGCACCTACCTGAACTGTCCGCTTGTGTAATGGCTCCCCTGGTCGCCCTTTTAAGAGTCAAGACGTTATCGGGATGCTGTTGATTTCGTTGTAATGTATAAACTTCACGTCGCCACACCACACTTGATTTGGCTCTGTCACGGCGAACTGCCGTTCAGGGAGTCCTGACATCAAGAGCGCGGTAGCTTTTTTCCTTTAGCCTCACGTATTTCGATTTGTTCCGGAATTATCAGGGAGGTTTTTGGTGTTTTGCCCTTACGCTCATCACGCTGTTGTTTGCCCCATCTTGTTATCGAGGAAAAGCCGACATCCATAGCTTTGGCGGCATCTGCCACAGTATTGTTCTGGGGTGAACATATCCTCTGTTCAGGTGGACAAATTCAGTAAACCATTACATATGAGGCAGTGGCGGTAATACGGTCTCAACGATATGACGCTGCACACTACGATAAAAAAGAGGAGTTTAAAGATAAGATAAAGGGCGGCTTCAGGGGGATAAAATAGAATGTAATGCGCAGAAAACACGTATAAATTTCAAACAACGATGGTTAAAAAGTTAGCTGGGTCAACTCCCCCACACTGAGTCGGTGGAGGAGTATTCGTGATTAAGGGACGAAGGTTATAGACCGTGTTAGTTCTCAACCATCAATCGGGAAAGTTTGGCAAAAATCGAACTCTTACTACTTTCGCCACTCCTGAGCATATCCAGGGTGAAGCTATTGAGGTAAGCACCAGTTAACGGGTGGTTAAATACATCTACGGCCTTACCTTGGGCATCCCATATCAGCAGATTTTCTACCAGGTTAGGCCGTGCAATAGTAGGATTTGTAGGCTGAGCATCGCTTACCAGAACAAACACTCCATTCACATGCGGTTGCAGGTAAATATGGTGATGCTTCATCTTTTGAGTTTTGGTCAACGAGTCGTATTTCGAGCGGCCCGGTGATATCAGATAGGGCAGTACGTTTTGCTCCAATTTTGCTGAGCGGGTGATGGTATAGCCGTTAAATTTATCACCTTTACGCTCCGCCAGCGCTTTTTCTTGTTCCTGATAAGCATATGAATCGACGATATTAAATTGCGCTGGGCCAATCAGGCGCGGCACGCGGGAGCTGTTATAGGTGGTAAGCAGCACATCTGCTGTGTGGTCGTAGAGATAGAAGCTTTTATCGAATAATTTCTTTAGTCGTCCCAGAGCTGGATGATCAACAGATAGATACTCGAATTCACCTTCAGCGATCCCGGTATCAACCACCCTAAGTTGGCCGCGCTCTATTTTTAGTTCAACATATCCAAGCTGGGAGAGATAGCTTTTTGTTTTGCGTACTGAATAGGCGGTATAGTGCCCATCCGCCAATTCTGGCAGTGGTATGTTATGTTGATTGAGTAAGCTCTCTTTGAACCATAGTTCAGTTTTTGTTCGGCGTACCTTACTTTTCAATAAGGTAACTGCTGACTTGAGACGACTGTGTGGTTTCGTCAGTTCGATTTCGTATTGTGCAGGGTTGCTTACCAATTGTTCATTAATAAAATCAATCGCATCCAGCAACTTACGATCAATATTCATTCCTTGTAAAACCACAGGCACCGGTTGCTGATTTAGCCACCCTTGCAAACGATCTAGCTTAAGCTGGGTATAGGTATCCCAGTTGAGTTCAGGCTGTTTTCGGGCGTCGTCAAAGGCTGCATAGAAATCATTGTACTCAACAGATTCATTCTCTTGCTGCCGGATGCTGTTGCTTCGTTCTTCCTCTACCGCATTGAGTACCAGAATAGATGTATTGGCAGGCAGCTCAGCAAATCCGGTTTGTCGGGAATGCTTAAGCGATGCAAGAGGCCAGAGTTGATACCCAGGGAACTGGTTGGCTAATGCATCAAAGAAATAAGCTTCTTGCGTGACGCTGAATTCGACGCCGTTATTAACCACCAACAGCGTATTAGCCAGCTGTTGATCGAGGTCGGTAGCAAACTGATTGACCTCGTGTGTAGCCTGAAATGGGATAGGTTGATGGGGGATCTCTAGTTCACTGAGGCGCTCGCTGGCAGCATTCATGACCACGTTATAGGTATAGGCCTGGCATTCGCCATAGCCGCTGCGCTCACGAAAAAAATCCAGTTTGCTATCACGGGCATCAAGTTTGCGCCGAGCTTTAAGCCGACGATTATCGATGTTAAACCACACGCTGGTATCATCCAGGGATAGGTGCATCTCATCCGCCGGTTCGACCAGGAATTTTCGTTTGTGCAAGGTAAAAGCGAGTTCATTATATTCTGAGGCATAAATGTCGAGCTCAAAGGCTTCCATCACCCCGGTGCCTTTTTTTTGTGTGACGGGCTGACTCAGACGAGCGTTAAGGTAAAGCGTTGAGTTGAAGTAAGTCGGCGATACCGAAAAGCGCTCACTGGCTTTTTCCAGCATTACCATTTTCAAATGCAGGCTAAATAATCCCTGAATCAGGCGAGATAGGTCATGATTTTCAGCGGTGAGTTGCTGACAAAGCGTTTCAATACGTTCTGCCAACGTCCTATGAGCCTGACTGTTCGGGTTAGTTGCAGGCGCCAGGAAAAAAAAGACGTGATGGTAATTTGGTAAGCAATGCAGTTCATATTTTACCTCCTGCCCGGCCTCCAGCCCAAGCTTCTGCCGCACGCAAGATTTTACCTCCTGATGAATTCGCGCATAGTAATCAGCGGATTTTTCTTTTCGCTCTTTAGTAAAGCGCTGAACCATAAAGTCTATCGTATAGATATTAGATACAGGGGCCAATAGACGCTGGATGGTCGTCAGCTGATCTTCTTCAAGCTTGATCAAATTGGTTCGGGCAATCGGAGTATCCGTCAGTTCATTCAAATTAGGGATCATGAGACTTTTCCTTTAGTCGGCAACTTTTCTACACCCAGCAGGTTTAGTAACATTGGGTTAATGTCCAATGTCATGCTCAGTTTCGAATTTTCCAGAGCTCGTCCGCTCTCTCGATTTTTGGGCTGATAGTACTGATAGTCGGTTTGCAACAGGTTAAGGTAGTGGATCGTGTGATCCACGTTATCTTGCCACATCAGATTATTGGGGTTCTGGCTGTAGGCGACGTTCAGATAGACAAATCGAATGCGTTCGTAACGGCCTGACAGCACAGCCTTAAGCTGTTTCTGTCCCTCTGTATCCGCCTTTTGGCTGGTGATATTACGGATCTGGCGAATCTTGTTGTTGCTTTTCTCAAGCGTTTCTTCTGCCCGCGTTAAATCATCTAACTGCGTCGCCCAGCGTTTAACGTCGATGCAGAGCAGGTCGTTACCCACTTCAATAAAGCGGTCAAAAAACTCATATACTAGCGGTTCAAGGCGTTCAAACACCTGTTGATCAGAAAGTGGGGTAACGCCATAGCTTTTTAGCACTTTATCGAAGAGATATTCACCGACATTGCCTTTGAGCAACGGAACTAGCCTGGGGTTGGGTACCCATTTTTTGAATGCCGTTTCCTGGATGTTGTCACATTCACGAATCAACTCGCCGACCAGGTTGCCGGGGGTAAAATCGACATCGTTTCTATACTGCGGAAAGAGGGTGAGCTCAGGCCGGTACTCTCTTGCGCCGCCAGCGAAATCCGACAGGGCGGAATAATCTCTGTGGACAAGTCCATCCGGGCCGCGTTTGTGGCAAAGTAAAATAGTTTGATTGCCCTGATGGCGGTCGATAAACAGGGCGTGGTGGATTGATTGCATTTGCCGATTGGCGGCATACAAGGAATTAGCCTGAAGTTTTTCCAGCCAACGCATGGGATCGGTAAAGGAGTCAGAATCGCGGAATAAATTACACAATTCGAGATATTCAAGGTTGCCGGCGCGTACCTGATTTATCCAGTCGGTTTTCAGGACTCGCTTATGAACAGCATCGATGCGGCGACCATTTTCTACGATAGCCTGTTCAAACGCATACCGCTGTTCTGCATCTCTAAATGACTGGTTCTGACTCAGCTTTTCGCACTCCTCCATTAGGCGGTGGTTAAGCAAGGACATGCTTTCTGATACTACCTCGTTACCGCTATCTTCACTGAGAGCGGCGAACTGGAATGCAACATTACGGAACACATCGCGGGGTAAAAAGATTTCTGTTTTCAATAGAGTGTCGCGACGCTCGACTCGCCCTACGGCCTGCACGACGACTTTGAATAAGCTCATATCATGTTCGGCCATTAACAGGCGATAGTTTTCGCCGTGGGCGAAATTAACGTTGAAATCGGCCAGCTTGTGGACGGTAATATCGTCATCAGCGTAGTGTTTAAGCACGGTAACGTAGTTAGGTAATGTATTAAGGTTGCCGCTGTTGTCCTTTACTTCGCTGTAAAACGAGGAGTTGATGAGCACTAAGCGCTCAAAATCGACATCCAGACGTGGTGCATTGATATCATTAATATCGCCGTCATGGTATTTCACAAAGTAGTTGAGGCCGGTGCCTGCACTTTTGTAGCTGCTCATAAATACCAGTACGGTATTGCTGTTCTTGAGATAGGTTTCTTGCCTAATATCTTCGACATTAGCCAGTGGTGAATCGAAAAAGACCAAATGGACTGTGTGACGCCCTTTGAATGGGGTAAAGGTCAGGATCTGGTCATGTTTCTTATCGTTATCCGTTTTTTCATCGCACCGGGAGTGCATACCGTACTGCTGACGCCAGGCTGATTGATGAGTGCGCCAGGCGCTGATAAAGGCCCGCTTAAATGTCCCTGAAAGGGACAAAATCAGGCTGTTTTTACCCTCGTAGGCGGCAAGCAATAACGCTTCAAGTTCCCGCTGGTACTGACGCCGTTTATAGGTATTTTTCAGGTCGTACTCCAGCGGTTTCTTAAGCGCGTCGAAAAAGTTGTCATACGTCCTGCGATAGATCTCACAATTTTGGTAGATATCGGTCAATTTTAACTGCTTATCATCGAACACCCTGAAGTCGACGTTGCGGATACTGGCTCTCAACGCGCGTAGTGCTCTAAGCGTATCAATATCTGTTTTTTTACGTTCAATGACTCGATAGCCAAGGTCACGGCTATAGCGCTCCAGGAAGTGACGATTGAAGTTACCGTTTTTGGTGTGGCTAAAACCACTGGTGGCGCTAAGTCCAATCACTTTATTGTGCGTGCCCGTTAATAAACGTAGCAGCATAGCTTCAGGCAACTCTTGTACCAGATCCATCTCAAACGCCAGAATAATTGTACGCTCGGCTCCACTGTTCACGTAATTGAGTTCAACTATCGGCGTCATCGTGAATACGGTTTTGGGTTGCAGATAAGTGTAGAAATGATCAATCAACAAGTTTTTATCGGTGGTGCGATCGAAGATATGTCGCACCACTCCAGCTACATTATTGGCTGCGTCAACAAATTGGCCCAAAGGTGTATTCTGGCTGCTGGAGTTATCCTGGCCACCATTTTTTACCCAGCGCTTAAAGTGTCGGTTGGTGATATCAGAACAGGCGGCGAGGACGACGGAGACCAATTGGAACAGATCGTGCAGTGTGGGATTGGTGTCGCTGGCATCATTTTCGACTTCGTAATATAGCTCGGTGCGCGTTATGTCGCCTTCGCTGTTGCGCATACGAATGCGTTTCAGCCCCTCTTCATTAACGTACATTTTGGGGTTAAAACTGAACACATTCCGGGTAATGGAAATGATGCGTTCGGCGGCGTCGCCGTTAACTTCGAATGCTCCTAACTGGTCGCGAAACATCTCCAGGATCGAGCCCAGCGTCGTACCGGGTGATAATTCGCACTTTTTCGCCAGTAGGTCTCGAAGGATGGTGATGAATTTGACCATCTCTTGCTCAAAGGTCGTTTGCGCTTCTTTGGGCTTTTTCCGGCGCTCCAGGCTGAGTACCGCATTGTGAATACGTCCCGCGACAGAGATAACATGCGCCAGATTATTTTCCTGTGTGATTAGCTTTACATGGCATGTTTCTTCAAGACGGGTGTAGGCTTCATGTAGTTCATCAATGATTACCGTAAAGCGAATATTTTTCTGGCGAAAAGGGCAGTCTGGATTACGTCTGAAGTGTTCATCACGAAGATAAGCAACCTGCCCGGAATGGCCAGCTGCCGCAACGGTGCTGATCTGTGGATCTTTGGGAGCCAGCTTGCCACCAATCAGCAAGTCGAAACCTACGGACTCAAAATGCACGCCTTCACCTCGCTGACGAGGCGCCAGTCGGTAAGTTGATGTGTCGAACTTATTTGTAGTCATTAATAGCACCGACGGGCGGTACTGGCAAACTTCGAAAGGCAATACCTGTTTGATAAGCTCGAAGTAGACTTCGTGTACGCTTAGTTCAGACTTGCTTGGTTTTCGTGCTGTCTCCGCGTGTTGCATTCGCTCTTGGCGCGCCTGGAGCCCGCGACGAATGTACTCTTTAATGGAAGCTTTTTCACTATCTGGTCCAAATAGTAATTTACAGGCTGACTCAATCGTATTGCGGATACTATGACGACAGTTTTTTAGCTGCTCTTCAAGAATTTCTCTTTCGTAGTTGTTATCCTGAGAACCGTATGTTGTCAGCTTTTTTAACTGCTCTTCACAGCGATCAATTTGTGAGACATGGTAATTGAGCGAACGCATTGCGCTGCCAATATATTTGCTACCTTTCGCCCCTTCGTACCACTGAATATAGCGGTCGCGATTTTTCAGGCCCGTGGCCCAGTCCATAAAGTCGAGATCGGCAATATCCTTACGAGAGAGAACGCAAATGAATTCGCCGCCAGAAGCCAGAATTTTATCTTTCTGGCTGCTATCCAGGTCGATTTGTGATTTTTGCGGCGACATGAACAGCAGGTTGGTAAAGCCACCTTCGGGAAACAGATCATCTGACTTTTGTTTTTTGGCGAAACACTCCAGATATTCGACATACCCTTGAATTACGCCATAACTTTTGCCAAACCCCGTGCCATCGGAACTGAAGATGACCTCCGCGCCATCACGTTCATGCACGTGGTAAAGTTGAGAAACTTGGGCGCGGCAAGCGTTAATATCTTCAACCAGCGTTATGTCAGGAATTTGCCTGGAGATGAGATCTTGCAGATTATTATTGATAGTTATCTCTCCCACACGCTCACACTCACGGTAACTATTGATGGTTATTTGGCTGCTTTCGAGCAGAATCTTTTCCACTTGCATGGGAGCAAGATGCAAGGCTGTTGCAATTTCATTGATAGTATCTGATAGAGGTTCGTGTGGATTGCTAATCGTGAAGTGGTTTAGTACTGCTGCAACGGTATCTGGATGCAATGCTTTTCTGAGAGTGGGGAAGGTGAGGCTGTAATCGTATAGCGCCAAATCATTGTTTATCAGACAGCGAAACAGCTGTTTAGTGGGATCGCCTCCAGGACGGCTGGCAAATCCCAGGATTTTTGCCTGTTCGAGTCGATACAACAATGCTGCAGCATCGCGATCAGGTGAGTCAAATGCATCGTGAAGCTGCTGGCTAAATGGCATTGTGGCATTCAGCCGGTTATGGCTGACCAACGCGGAAAAGTGCTGACGTACCAAGGTAAGCAGCTTACAATCTTCCTTTATAGTCCAGTTTTTTCTCATTCTTCTTCCCCTTAATATAAATGCACCTGCAACCACTCAGCCAAACGCTCAACGTCAAAACCCGTAATCCATACTCCCACGCCAAAAACGTCTTCGATAAATATTCATCATATTTTCGAGGCACTTTTCAGAGATGCTCTTGGCAAGACGGGACTCAGGGGGTAAACCTTCCTGTAGTAAATTGCTTAGCGTCTGCTTAACTTTCCCGAGCGTATTTTTTCAACTACGGCAGCAAATGAGACGGTCTTAAAACCGTGCAGGATAGGCCATATCTACAACGTGTTTACTACTTGAGCACACATTGTGATATGGCAGTCACCTTTCCGACAAATGGTGAACCGTCCCTGACGAACAACAACATTAACGCATATCTCTTCATCGCCTGATCAAAGTAGCTGCCAACTATTATTCGCCTCAACAATGAGTTTTTTTACTAACGATTTCTACTACCTTCCCAAAGCGACCACAACAATCAAAAATATTGTTTACACATCAGTCTCATATCACCGGAGTAAGTTGACTATTGATAAACCATTTCAAGATATTAATAGCTGATCATACTTCCCCAAAGTGCTTATTTATAGCGAAGGCAAATAGCATAAACTGAAGGGCGAATTGTTAAATCATACCGTGAATGAGCTGAAGAACAAGCATAAAAATTATATCATTTACATGACTTATGTGTTTTAGTTAAATGATAAATAGGCAGTATAAAATCCAATTCAACAGCCGAGTTCAAGCGATTAATTTTTTGATGAGCTTATCAAGCACGAGCAGCGATACCAGCAAATCCACTTGGTTGCTTGAAGAATATGACTCCTTCAACACATAGCAGATTATCTCCGCCGTTGGTAGAGAACCGTTCACCGTTGTTAGTCAACAGTTATAAATTTATATTAATGATTAGAAGAATCTATCTCGGGGTAGATCATCAACATTACTTATTCTAAACCACGTTACACATGATCTCCGGGGCAGCGAAGTCATCAAAAAAGAGTATTATAAAACTCCGCCCTTAAGGAGAAAGGTTCCTGGCGGTTGTAATGCCGTTGACGATACAGCGCACAACACGGATATAAACAACCATTTGATTGATTAATATCTGAAGGGCTGTTTATATTTAATCAAGCTAACGATTCATTAATCTTTACATAGAGATGAGGTAATGTGGCCTCATTGCGATTCACATCCAGATAATCCGCCCCCCACTGCAGCATCTGCCGCTCTACCGCATCTCTCGGCCATAGCCCCGACTCAATCAACGACCTACACGCCATTGCCCTGAAACCATGTCCACAAAAAGCAGCTCTCAATTTCCATTCATGCTTTATACCTTTTCTAATAGGCTTTTGCTTCAGGCTTAGCCGAACGAACCTTCACATCACTCAAAGCCATGATGAATACCCTTTCAAGGGTTTTGTGTGGGTACAAACATTATCCAATCGGGATATACCCGCAGCTGTAGCTGTACCCGCATCAGTAAGTTGATGTAGATTCGAAAAATAGCGGAAACCCTGTGTGACACTGATTTCAGGCACAAAAAAAGACGTCTGTTGACGTCTATTGATGGTGCGAAGTCCGGACTCGAACATCGCAACTATCCTTATGATATTAAGAGAGTAAAACTTAACATAGTGGGTTAGATACCATCATTGATACCATCAGTCCCGATTGATGATAATCGAACACTATAAAAAATCATACGAACATTATGAATGTAAGTTAATTCATGTATTTTAGCAAGAATTTTTTAAAGAACACCAAAATAACTCGTATATTTATTTTTTCATCAGATTAAAAAATAGGATAATTTATATACAGGTTATAAGGATTCTTGAGTTATGGTAATATAAAACAACAAATATATTGCTTGGAGAAATGAACTTGGATACATTATTTAAGATTTTTGAAAAATTTAGTTCAAGACCGCTTTATTTTATTTTCTTTGGTTTATCAGTATGTGAATTTTTACAAAAAGAGTCAGCATTAAAAAGTCCTAACATAGAAAACATACTATATCTTTTATCTGCAATGATAATGGTAGTCTTTTTAACAGGGGGATATGAATGGCTCATATTTAAGTTCAATGTCACATTGGAACCTCATGATCAGGGCGATATCGGCCCTACGATTGGAACGGCAACATTAGCAGTTTATTTGGTTTATGCATTTCATTTTTTAAGTGAGCAACCAGATGCCTTAAATCTCAAGTTGCTAACTAATTCAGGATTCATTTATAGCACAACTTTATTGTTATTTTCGCTTGAGTCAATGAAACTTAGGGATTAAAGCAAAGATAATAATTAAGTTTCGGAAGAGTATTAAATATAACTTGGTACTATAAAAAGCCGATATGATTATACTCCTATATCATATCGGCTTTTCATGTTTTAAGGCATCATAGATACATAATCTACACCAATTCTAGAACTGTATTGCGACGCAATAGCTTGGTATCGTTCAGCATAACCACTTCGAAGCTGGGACTTTAATTTCAGTTTAACTGGTACATTTTGTACGTTGTCATCCATGCTACTCAAGAATACCGCTGAAAGTATATTTTTCCTTCCCCCGGAACGGTATGGCCGTGATTTAAAACAACCATATAATCAACTACTGGTAAAGTTTTATCGCCTTCAAATATAGATAAATACTTTCTGGTATTCTTATGAATTACATAAATATACTTGGATTGTTCTGCATTAGGTAATGCTTTATTCTGGTTAGCATTGAAAAGTTCTAACACCTTAATTAAACGATGAGGACTTAATCTTTTATGATGTGGATCATTACCCTGAGTAGGCACAAGATCGCAGGCAGCAGAAACACATAAATACCATTTTTCAGATTCAGTATCGAAGAAAATTGTACCTGTCGAAATATGTCCTTCTTCAAAATTTTTGGAAGACAGATTCATGTTCAAAGCATGATACATCTCATTAAATGAGCTTGCATTTGCAGGTAAATTCATTTGTTTTGAACAATACTCTAATGATTTCGCTTCTCCACTACTTTTAAAATCAGTTGTATATGTTTCAAAAACATCATTAATGAAGCCTACTAAAGATTTATTTCCCTTCAATCTTTCATAGAGTTCTTCAGATAAATTACTAAAAACAAATTCAATGTTTTTCCTTTTAATTTCATCAGAAGCGGAATTTAATATTTGATTCAACCATCCAGCTTGACCATAACCATCATTAGCTAAATGGTTATTGAAAGAAAGTGCTTCGGCTTCAATAGTATTTTGAATCTCTGACTTGATAATTTGATAGTAAGATGGGTTCCATTCAATTAATGATTCATTTAGTGTTTGCCAAATTCTCTCACCATCACTTTCATGATCATCTTTATCCTTATGGAACACACTGATAAATATATTACCACTTTGAAGCCATTTAATACCGGCAGTATCCCCTACAACCATACTTTTTGTCACATAATCTGGAATGACGGCATTTTCAGCGACTGCATATTCAGAAATCATCTTAGCAATGAAATTAATATCATTTTGCTCTGTAAGGCTTCCATCATCTCGGATTGCTTTCTTAATACGCTTACATAGGCAGTCATTTTGGATATATATTACAGTTTCATCCCTCGTTAATGCCCTTTCTCCTTTGTGGATCAAATCAGGTAAAATAACACTCTGCCAGTATTCAATTAATTCATCATTTTCTGTTTCAAGTATTTTATCATTACAATTTTCGATCCCTCTTAGAGAAGAAGCAATTTGCATCCAAACAGTTTTGAGCTCCTCTCTCGTATAAATAACAATCATATTCAAATGATCTGAATTTTTTAATTCTTTTAAAATTGTAATAGTTTTATCTGGTGCACTGTTATCTAAATGATAGTCCATTATAACCAAATCTGACTTACGGATGCGGTCAACATCAAAGTTTACCGAACCGTTATCAATATCACAGATCATATTCTTGGCTTGAAAATATTCTTCGAGAGTAGCAGCACGCTTTGAGGAATCAATTTTTGCTGGGTCTAGTTTCATCTCACTGTTAAGAGCTTTAATAGAGTCAGAATAAGTAATAAAATCGTCATCTATCATTACGACCGAACGAATAGCATTATCACAAAAAGTTTTCTGCACAAGGGAATTATAAGTTGTTATAGCCATGTTATGACTCCACTCCATTAACTTAATTACGAAATTAGCACCATCTTTAATTAAATAGTCATCTTCAACATTTGGGTCAGAGTACCAAATCTTGTGGTGTGCTACAGCTAAATTCTCCCTGCATAAATATAGCCCAACACCATGACCATTAGCTCTTTTGCTATAAAATAATTCAAATAAACGAGGAATATCATCTGGATCTATCGCAGGCCCCGTATTTGCTATTATAACCAAAGAATTAACGAAATCTATTTTGATAAGACGATCATTGGACAAACTTACCCAATACATTGCATTATTTATGATATTAGTGAAAACCGGATATATTCGTGAAGGTATATCATTGATAGATATGTTCTTGAAATCATCACCGAATTCAATAGTAATACGCTGTCTTTCAAAACGGTCACCAAAAAATTTCAGGATATAATCCATTATATTTTTCCCGGTAATTTTTTGCCTTGACTGATATCCAGATATTTTCAAAGGTGATAAAAATCTGATTTGTTGTGTTAATGATCTATGTGCGTTCAGTGCTAATGTGAAACCGGGATGTTCCTTCGCGGTTGAAGGCAAAGAATTCAGTCCTCGTGTAACCATAGAGTCCATTTCTTCAAGCTCGTGTGAGAGTATTTCGACACTGATACCTAACTGAGCCAGAGCATTTAGACTCTTAGCTTTATCCTCAAAATACTCTCTCTCTTCTTCTGAAAGCGAAAAAGCAGAGTCTAAATTTACTCCTTCAAATAACCTTTCCAATCCTTTATTTATTGATTGATATTTGAATGTTAGTGAGTCAATTGTTTCAATATAGATACTATCGAGTAAATTTAAAACATTCTCGATCTCAGTATTATTGTTAATTGAATCAACTATTGATATAGCTTTAGAGTAATATATAGCTCTATCACTTTTTATTTCTTCCCCCCATTTCTTTAAGAGAGCATTTGTTTTTTCATCAATGTTATTACTAAATTTTGTTAATCTGGCGTTTATGATCCCTTGATTTTTATCAAGATGATTTTTACCCACTAACGAAGGTTCTAACTTATTTAATTCAGAATCTAACTTATTAACTATTAATTTCATCTCTAATATATACGCAGAGAATTCATTGTATTTATCACGATAATTTCTATATCTCTCTTCATATACACCAATTTAGGTGGCTTAGTTGGAGTTTTTATTTCTGTTCTCAATGATTCTAAATTAGCAAGGTCAGCATCTATTTCTTTTATATAATTATAATCATGCTTGTTTTGATTACTATCTAATTTATTCTTCAATTTTTTTACAGCTTCAAGCGAAGCATCCAAAACGGGAGTTTGCGTTTTTAGTGCCTCAGAGAAACTCTTTTGTGTAGATTTACGAGTTGTTGCTGTGCTGATTTTCTTAATTCCTTTTTTAAATTTCTCAAGAAGTTCTTTACGATCTTCGGACTTTCCTCCAAAATATCTATCAGCTAATGATGTTAATAGATCTGAAACTAATGTTTTCAATTCTCTGGCAGCTTGGTTTCTAATGAATCCTTCCCTTCCAGATTTATCCTTTAGTTCTTTATTACTTGATTGTGTGATACTGATAAATCCGAAAATTCTTCGGTTAGACCAATAGTACCGCCCAGCATTCCATGAACGTCTTTCCTCGATCTGGAAGAAATCATTATCTACTCGTCCATATGGCAACACTCTTAAATTATCCCGAAACACCATAAGCCCAGCATATTTTTTTGCTTTGAGGTCAAAATGTGTATGCTCTCGCTCGGTGTGCGAGGTATTTTGCGGCAGAAATTCTAATGTCCCAATTTGAATTTCAAATGGTCCAACTCCAGAATCAGAATTAACACTTATGCTGGCAGGAATAACTACTTCGCCCTTATCCTCACCAAAAGCTTTTACGCGGCCTCTAAACCAACCTTTCTCATCAACATAGCCTACAACAGTGTGCTCTAAAGCATCAAAATCGCTTTTACTAAATACATCCGATTGCTTTAATATTTGACGATGGTAACCATTGGCCTTAACTGTATATATCTCATAAGAGAATGATAGATCCTCTAAAATATAAGGATTTACAAATGCCCTTAAAGTGTCAACCAAGCTTTGTTCTACATCAGATAACTCTGCTTATCCTTAGCTAAATCCCCTGCATTGGTTAATAATGACAAATCTCGTCCAAGCTCCAATAAAAAGAGAGCGGTACCATGTTTATCACCGTCTATCTTTTCAACTTTGATTAAGATTTCTTCCCAAGGAACAAAGACATTAGGATCAATTTTAAATTGATCACAAAAATTAATTATTTTATCTTGAGTAGTAGTAAAGTCACTTTTTTCATTTAAAGCTTTCTCGTCTTCTGAGAATTTTTCCCAACTGCTTTTGTGAGAAGATGATTAAAATGACGAGATTCATCTTCATCTTCATCTTCATCTTCATCTTTGCTGGGAAAGGATACATTCTTCTTAAGTTCAATGAGCAAACCAGATAAAACATCAGAGAGAGAATCTATTTTTTCAAACTCTCTGAATGGAACAGTGACATCGTCAAATGAGAGATACGGGTTTTCGAAAAGCCTCCAATCAATTAGTAAGGCAACATAATTATTATCCATTTTCTTAGTAACAAGAAAAGTTACGGGAGATAGAAAAGCAGCAGATAATCGCCCAATTCCTTTTTCTCCTTGAGTTTTTCGGATACCTAATCCGAACCGCTCATTTTCTTCTAAGGTGTTCTTTCTCGTTTTAGATTCGGTACCAACAACAAGCCAATTATCAATAATTTGTTGCAAGGACATTCCGCAACCATTATCTATAAGGGCTCCGCAAGGATAATCGCCATCTATTGTGTATAATGCCACATCTCTTGCATAAGCATCATATGCATTTTTCCAAAGCTCGCTTACAGCAGTTGGGCAATCTGCAATCTGCCCCTTACCGAGATGTTCAATTGTCCTTGCTCTCGCTTTAAAGCTAAGAGATCTCATCTGCATTTTTATCATCCCTATGAGAGTTATTGATTATTATTTCAACACAAGATTTCAGAAGAATTTTCCCCAGATTTACAGGAACAGCATTTCCCACCTGTTTCCCTTGGCTAATGATCCCTCCAGAAAAAATGTAATCATCGGGGAATGTTTGAAATCTAGCCGCCTGCCTTACAGTAATTCCATGGTTGTCCCACGGATGTAGGAAACGGCCCTTTGAAGGATTAAAACAACCAGTCGTTATTGTTGGGCCAGGTAATGATAGCCTTATCCGACCATATACATCTTTATGACCAACATAGCCATTCGAATGACAAGGCAATCTAAAATCAACATCTTCCCGACTGCCATTAATTGGTGTCAAACTAAATCTTTCAATCATATAATCAGCATGATTCATATGAATATTATTTGGATCACTTTTATTTTCTTTAAGCGTGTTTTTAAATTTTAATTTCTGTACGACATCTTGCCCTAAAACAGCAGTAATTTTTTCAATAATAGAAGGTGTAGGTTTTTCAAAGATTTCTGAAGCATTAACCCAATAAGGTTTTTTATCTTTGAAATGAGTTGGGGAAGGTGCCAATCACCATCGCTGATAGAAATATCATCTCTGAGACCTAAGATAAATACCCGGTTTCTGTTTTGAGGAACTCCATAATCTTTTGCATTCAACTTTAATGGACCCAAGATATTATATCCACTATTAGCGGCAAGCCTTTTAAAGTTGTTTAAATAGTCTTTATGTTTTTCCCAAAGCAAACCTGGCACATTTTCAACAAGAAACATCTTAGGCTGAAAAATTTTTACAAAATCATAGTAGCGAATAAGTAATTCGAT
>ERZ860023.153-NODE-153-length-46126-cov-27.140262_pt1 | contig 46126 bp, 40 predicted proteins | sample MGYA00509983_ERZ860023 | MGnify/ENA primary metagenome ERZ860023 (study PRJEB30046, sample SAMN00715180) | human gut metagenome | study: EMG produced TPA metagenomics assembly of the A metagenome-wide association study of gut microbiota in type 2...
TTACATCCCTTGCCCTTTTGGAAAGGGCGAGGGCTTGGGAGTGGGTTAAGGACCCCCTCTTCGCAAGAGGGGGACAGGGGAGTCGAAAAAAACAATATAATATATTACAATGAATAAAGAAGAAAGAAATTTCTTTTGAAAAGAAATGCTCGGTAAGTTAGAAGAACATTGGGCTAAGAGTAATAGCCCAGAAGACGACCTCTTCTATTACCACCCTTCTGAAGATAAAATCGTCCTATCCCATGCCCTGTTTTGGGTAATGACCCAAAACATAAAAGGTAAGGTTGGAAAGGAAAAGTACTTGTTGCTTCTCCGCCAATATCAGGAAGAGATGCTCGAAGCCTACCTGACGGAATCTGAAGATTTCAAAGAGCTGCTGCACTATTGCAACATCATATACAATTTCCTTCCGATGATCCTTCGAAGCATGTACGATTTCCGTATTCACTTAGATGCTCGCAAGCTAGCCGCTATTACGATTGTCGCTGGCGGTTATGGTGGTGATATGCCCGAAGACCAGGCTTATGACCTTCTCGACGATATAGACTTCTATTATAATAAGGTGAAGTGCCGCAAGATAGAAAAACTCCTTCCGGTATTGAACAAACTGGTGATAGAAGAACAGAAGTACCTTTAGCTTGTGTTGAGAATGCTTTTAACACATAACTATGAGCAGTAAAATCTGTGTGAGATTAGGATATGAAGCAAATACTCCTCCAAAAATTTGGTAGTTTCACGGAAAACCCTTATATTTGCAAGCGATATTAAAATAAAAAATTATGGGAAAAATCATAGATAAGACGGTAACAAAGATAGTTACAGAAGAGGGAATCTCTCTCTTTCGCCGTGTAACTAAGGTTTTGATGCCAAATGGCAAGTATCGTTATCCTGTAGATTATTTCGATGCAACTCCTGGAGTTGTTAAGGTTTCGAAAGAAGAAATGGATAAGGTTGCAATACCTGTTTACAAAAAGTTAATCTAATAGAAATCCCATCATGCTTATATCGTAAGAGTTGAATGTTATAAGAAACACGCTTATTGTGTGAAGTTCTTCGATAAGGCAAACATCAACAGTAAAAATAAGTTTAGTCTTCGTTCCAATACTTTCGAGGTTAGAACGATACTCTATACAATGTTTCATATAATGTTAGATGTAATGAAGCGAGATGAAAAGGCTTCTTTCTTTTTTATTGGAGCAGAAGACGAAAAAGATCAGGATGGAATGGTATCCCGTCGTTTCCGTCTTTATCGTCGTTTCGTGCTTTCAACGGTTTCTGATGACAAGTTCGAGCATTTTAGAAGAAATGATTTATCACTTTATATTCTTGTAAATAAGGAATATGTATCAGATACATCCTCTTATGCTGATGAACTAGCAAATATAGTGCAACAATATTTATAAGATAACATCCTCATTCGAGCGACGACAAGTGCAGAGCGATACTGCAATGAGGAACAATTCTGGTGGGTTCAACCTGCAAGCCCCCTCCATGCACTCACTTTCAGCAATATAATTGCAAGTTGATCCCCATAACAGCCCAGCGGTCCCAGCCCGCACAACCATGGCGAGGGCTTTGATGCCCCGTCAACCTTAGAGCGTAGCGGTTCTGAGCACCGGAGGGCGATTTTCCTCTTCTTCCCTAAGGGGAGAAGACCGAGATGAGAGGTGGAGCCTTCTTTAATGGGAAAAAGCGATGCCAATGAGTGCAATGAAAACTCGTTTTCAAATTGCCGAGTGCAGCTCGCTTTATCAATAAAGAAGGACGGGATGATTTTAGAAAAACAGCACAGAGGGCGGTTACATCCCTAATCCCTATGGTAGGGATTTAGGGCTTGGGTATAGGGTAAGGACCCCCTCTTCGCAAGAGGGGGACAGGGGAGTCGAAACAAAACTTACGTTATGAACATAGAAGAAAAAAAAGCAGATTTTATGCGTCGCTTCAAGGCTTCTAGGGAGCATAGAGTTATCTCCTTTGAAAAGAGAGATAGAGTCAATCTTTAATCCTCGTAATATAGATATGGATTGTAATATGATATCCAATCTCCTCTTGCCATACGAGAAAATGATCAAGGAAGATATGTCGAAAGGCAACCATCGTAAAGCCTTCGAGACATTCTTGGAAATCTTAGAATCCCTTTCTTATCACTTCGTGAAAGATGAGCACTTCTGTTATTTCGATGACATGTATTGTCCCGACTATACCTGCTCCGATATCTTGAAGTCCATCATTGCAGAAATCAAGTCAGGCAAAGTCGCTATCGAAGATGTAGCATACCTCGATGCTGGCATGTCAAAGATATCCCACATGGAGTCCTACGAAGATTACGGCAGTCCCTTCTGCGTAATGGATTGGGAAAGATATAAAGGATGAAATTGACAATATGATGTTACAAATTGTCTGCATTTCAATATTTCTGCTCGGAGCAGTGATAGGATGGCTTGTGGTTTACTTTGTACGTAAATACAAAGAGTATAACCCAAAAGTATTAAGAGATTCCATGGTTTTATTACTTGGAGGAGGATGCATGGATTTTCTTTTATCCTTGATAGATAAGCAAGTTGCACTTTATGCTTTTGCTGCATACTTAATAGGATTAGCTATAGCCTTTTTCCTTCATTGGATTTATCAATTGATAGTTGCAAAAATAACGGCTCCCAAATTTATGGATCCTCGCAGCAAATATGAATTGTTTTCGGGCTGTAACCTTTCTGATACAGAAAAGGATGCAAGGCCTCTAGTTTGTTATCAACTAGAAATAGTGAATCAAGGATTTCAGCAACTCTGTGAGAAGCTTATAACAGAGGATGAGTTCATAACTCTGGTGAAAAAATCAGGCTTAACACGTCAGGCCTTTGAAGATTTGACAAGTCATCCAATGGGATGATATGTTTTTGTCTCCAGCTCTTACCGCATATATAAGGGCAAAGAATATATTTGATGCAATTGAATGTGATTCGTTAGCTTGTAAATAAGGTATCAGATAGCTTGGTGTTTTGATGATCTCGATGATTAAACATAGGCCTTATGAAGGGGCTGAGTGCTGATGAAGAAGACTAAGTGACTGCTTACAAAAAAAAAAGAATATGTTATTGACAATAAATAATATACATAAGGTAGATATAGATACAATCCCGATAGATGAAACGTGGACTATGGGAGAGGAAAAAACGTCCACGATGCATAGCATTCATGCTTATCCTGCAAAATTTCCTCCTTTCATTACGACAAAAGCTTTGCAATATGCAAATCAGCAAGGTATTGAAGTTCATACTGTGGCGGATATTTTTTGTGGATGTGGAACTGTCGCATATGAGGCATTAGCGAATCGAAAATCTTTTTTTGGTTGCGATCTGAATCCTGTTGCGACTTTGATAGCTCGAACAAAATGCAGAAAGTATGATTCAAACGAGATAAAAAATTATTTCACAAGAATAAAAGCTTTGTTCTTTTCAGATGACCTAGATGTAGATGAGTATTTTTGTAAAAATACTAGGATTTGTTATTGGTTTTATCCCAAACAACTGAATGATTTATATAAGCTTCGTTCTTCTATAATATCAGTTGTAGAGACAGAAAAATATTTAGATTTTTTCTTGTGTGCTTTTTCAAGTATATTAAAGAGTTGTTCTAAATGGTTGACAAAGTCTATAAAACCTCAAATTGATCCCCAAAAGCAGGCAAAAGATGTATGGGAAGAATTTTGTAAGCAGATTCTAAAAATGGAAAGAGCCAATGAAACTAGTGAGGTGGTTGAAGAGAATAATGCAGAGATACTGACACAGAGTGTATTGGATTTAAACATTACAGAACCATTTGTCGACTTGTTGGTCACTAGCCCCCCTTATGTAACGTCTTATGAATATGCAGATATTCACCAACTTTCTACTTTGTGGTTAGACTATTCTCCAGATTATAAACACTTTAGAACAGGCTCGATAGGAAGTCTTTATCATTCTTGCGATTTACGTTTTAATGTACCCAAATTAAATCAGTCAGGTCTGACTGTTGTTATGCAGATGTATAGCGTTGATAAGAAACAAGCAAAAGCCATAGCACAATATTATGTTAACATGCAAGAAGTCGTAAAAAAAATATGTAATATTGTCAAAAAAGGTGGCGCATGTCTTTTTGTCATAGGAAATACAGAGTATAAGAACGTAAAAATAGACAATGCTAGGCATTTGGCGGAAAGTTTATTGAATGAAGGATTTTATAATGTAACAATCAAAAGAAGAAAAATATTGAACAAGATTCTGACCCCTTATCGTGACAAGAATGGAAAATTTTCATCAGATAAGACAAGTCGAAAAATATATTCAGAGGAGTTTTTAATATTTGCGCAATTATGAATACGAAATTAACAATACGACCATATGCTCGTTTACTGACCATGCTAGGTGATCAACTTATTAAAAATGAGCAAATTGCAGTGCTTGAATTGATAAAAAATTCCTATGATGCAGATGCAGATTGGGTAAAGTTGTCCTTTGTGGGGTTTTCTCCAAATGGTGCTGTACTTAAAGATTCAAAAATAGTCATAGAAGATAATGGTGTTGGCATGTCTAAGGATATCATACAAAATGCATGGATGAGTCCGGCAACAGCTTATAAGTCTTCTAAGGATGGTGAGGTTAAATTGACTAAAGAGAAAAAGCGTATTATACAAGGCGAAAAAGGTATAGGTCGTTATGCTATGCTGAAATTGGGCAGTATCATAAATATGATAACACGTCCTGAGGGAAGTGCTGACGAGTTTTCCGTTCGTCTTGATTTCTCTTCGTTTGATGAGAACTATTCCTCTCTAGGTCCGGATTCGAGAAATCTTTACTTGGATGAATTGTCTTTCGATTTGCAGGTTTCTTCTCCAAAGGAATTTGTGAATCGACCAGTCTCTATAGGTCGGAAAATTTTTGAAGGCTCGAAGAATGCTCATGGCACACGTTTGGAAATAAGTGGCTTAAAAGGAAGGTGGAACCAAGCAAAAATAGATGCAGTCAAAGCAAGTTTTGTTCAGTTTGGTGACTTTTTCGATGAAGTTATTACTAAAGAAAAACAACCTGATTTTTTCATAGGGGTATCTGTGAATGGTGAGAATATTGATGAGAAAGACGCTTCAGATAATATTGTTATTGAAAATCTGATGGAGACACAAAGCGTTTTTCAGATTAAGTCAGGTCATTATGATTCTAAAGAGAAAACATTGAGTTTTGAAATTAATGGTAGTATTAAGAAATTGTCTTGTGCGTCTGATATATTTAGAGGGTTGCGAGTCTTTAAAGATAATTTCTTTGACAAGGAAAATAAAACATATCGAGACATCTCTGATTTTGGAGACTTCGACTTCAATTTTTATATATTCGACTTCAATGCTAAAACTCCGTCGCGTTATGCTTTAGTAGAAGGGGCTAAAGATATATTGAAGAAGCATCGTGTTTATTTGTTAAGAGACAATGTCCGTGTAATGCCATATGGAGATCCTTCTGATGACTGGCTGCAAATCGATATTGGACGTGGAACAATTAGTGCGGGCGCTTTTTTCAGTAATGATCAATTAGTCGGGCAGATTCGTATAACAAAGAAAGGGAATCCTCATCTTAAAGACAAAACGAACAGAGAAGGCTTGATAGAAGAGGAAAGTTACACAGATGACTTTATTTGTATCATACGCTCATTTTTATCATATCTCCGCATTACTGACTACAAGCGTTATTTAGATGAGAATAAACGAAAAAATGAGATAGAAAAGACAAATACAAAACAAGTAAACAATGAACTGGCTAACCTTAAAAACTATTTTAAGGATGATAAAAAGGCTTCTTCTTTGTTATCACAACTTGAGAAAGTTTACAAAGTAGAACGTAAATATCTGGAATGTCGTGCCAATAGAACAGAATCTTTAGCAGCTGTTGGCTTATCTGTAGAAACAGCAAGTCATGACATGATGTTGATGATGGGAAAAGGGCTTTCACAACTACAGGGATTAATGAATGATAGCATGTTGGGAACGATAGATTCTGGAAGTTTGACTAGTGAATTACAAAAGCTGTTCGGAATCTTTAGTTTCGTAAAAGAGCAGATGAAAGATATTTACTTCATCGAAACAAAAAAGGCGGCAGTTGCGTGTTGAGGATTATTTGAAAAAGGTCCAGACCATTTATAAGAGAACTCTGCAAAGATGTTCTATTACTTGTGAAACTGAGATTATTGGTTCGCCCCTGTTGGCTAAGTGTACCGATGCAGATATTCTGCAACTATTGATAAATCTCATGGACAATGCGGTCTATTGGTTGGTAGCAGGTGGAAAAGAGGATCGTAGAATCAAAATTGTACTAGATGGAGATAGATGCCAGATGATTTTTTCAGATAATGGACCGGGTATCCGCCAAGAGGATGTTCCATATATCTTTGAAGCTTTTTATTCAGGGAAAGGAGAAGAAGGTCGAGGATTAGGACTGTATATATCAAGAAAATTGATGGAACGTAATGAGTATTCAATTGACCTGGCTGATTTGGATAGTGAGAAAGTTTTGCAAGGTGCTAATTTTGTGGTTTCTTTTATAAAACAAAAAGATTGATATGAAAAATGAAAATTTGTTCAAAGGTATAGGCATGGTGGTTGATGACCAAGTGAATAGTGGAGAAGACAAAGCGATAGATGGTATTGTTAAATACCTAGAAAATGACAATCATTTGCCTTTGGTAAAATATGAGGATTTGCCTGACAATATTGAGCCTATTTGCTTTTCATGTCTCAGTTTTCTCTTGTTGGATTGGGAATTGAATACTTTGGTAGTAGATGGCTCCCCAATTCCAGATGCAACTCTTAAGGCGCAAAATGCCCGTGATAATGTTGAATTTATAAAACAGGTTGTTGCCAAAGTCGTAATTCCAATTTTTATTTTTAGCAATGAGGATGTTAATTCTATCAAGAATACTTTGTCACAGAATCATATCATAGATGACGATGAAAAATCGCCGATTTTTATTCTTAACAAGTCAGAGCTTTTTAATAATGAGGAAAAATGCATTATGTTTGACAAGGTTAATGAATGGTTGAAGAAAACACCATCAATTTATGTCACACAAAAGTGGAAGACTGCTTATTTGGATGCTATTAATGGAATGGCTTTGGATATGCGTGAGGCATCCCCTTTTTGGCCAAATTTATTGTGGAATTGTTATACTGATGATGGAGTGAATCCATCTGAAGAGATTTCTTCGTTGATTAATCAGAATGCTTTGTCTCGAATTCAGCCAGTTGAATTTGATGAAAATATATTGTCCGGTCGAAAAGCTTGCGATGAACATATCTTGAAAAGCTTACTTGAAAGACAGTGTTTTATGAGGAATGAATATCTTGGAGGTTTGTCATCTACCGGAGATATTTATAAATGGCAGCAGAAATACTTTTTAAACATACGACCTTCGTGTGATTGTGTTGGAAGAGATGGAAAAAATAAAATCTATTTGATAAAGGGCGTCAAATTGAAAGATAAAGAAATTCAAAATGGACTCTTTAATGATAAGTATGGAAACTTCATCGAACAATCAAATTTTGTTATTGTTGGGCCTATAGATGGATGTTTCTTTCGTTTTAAATTTAAAGATATAGTAATTGAGGATTTTGAAGAAAAGAAAGATAAGCGCATTGGGCGTTTATTGCCGCCTTTTATCACTCGCGTAACTCAAAAATATGGATTGTACATTCATAGACAAGGCTTACCAAGACTCCCAAAAGAGGTGATTCCTGCAGTTGCTCCTATTGAAGATGATAATGAGTTTGAAGAGGAAACAATGGATGCTCTTCAAGAAGAGATTAAAGATTCTAAGAGTATGGTACAGCAACTTTCTAAGGAAAACAAAGAATTAAAAGCTAAGATGAAAAGAATGGCGAATTCACAAAATTGCTATAGGTTATATAATTGTAAGGTGACAATATCACCTTCTTTGAAAAGGCGCAAGGGTAGAAGATAAACGAAGATGCTGATACCAATCTTAATTTTTAGTTGTAATTGTTATCCCCAGGCGGTCCCATCCCGCACAATATGGCGTAGACCTTTGATGGTCCGCCAACCTTAGAGCGAAGCGGTTCCGAGCACCGAGTAGGGCGGTTTCCTTCTTCTCGCCTGAGGAGAGAAGACCGAGATGAGAGGTGGAGCCTTCCTTAACGGTAAGGAAGGACGGGTAGGTTTTCCAAAAAAGCCTTTTTTAATGGGAAAGGCGATGCCATTGAGTGCAATGAAAGCTCGCTTTCAAATTGCCGAGTGCAGCTCGCTTTATCAACAAGGAAGGACGGGATGATATGCATGAAAAGCCATTTTGACATTCATGTGATGTAATCAGAATGAATACAACGAACAAAGGGGAACGACCAAAGACTGGTTGTTTCCCTTTGTTCGTTTAGAGGCAATTGTATCAGGTGTATCTGTCATCATCACAAAGGTTGCAACCAAACGAAAGATGGAGAAGGCACCACGCAAATCTATCTCAATTCCATCAAAAGCTCAGAAGTAGATGATGCCAACGCCAAAATACTGGCAGCCCTATAAGCCACAAAAAAGAATAAAAAGAGGGATTTTGTAAAATGAACCAAAATGAACCAATTTTCCAGAATCTTTACATGAGAGATACAGAAAAACCGAAAACTTTCGTTCAATCAACGACTTAGGAAATTATGTACGAAAAGAATAGTAAAACAATGTTGATTTTCGTAGAATGATATTAATTTTTTAACACGCATAATTTGCTAGTTTCCAACAATTTTCGTATTTTTGCAAGGAGATTCTGTGTCTCTTATATCGAGATTCAGATGAACGTCATCAAAAAACGAACTTGATTCGCATGATGAAAGAGACAGATATACAATCACAGGTTACGTCCACTATTGCAGGGGACGACGGCGAAGCCGTGGCAAAAAGTGAAGGATATGTAGCTGAAAATGGTTTTGTAGCAACAGATCCGACGCACTTTGGAAAGACGTATCATGATAAACAGTCGAGGTAAACGTGTTGTCCGTGAGGCTGTTTTCTTACCACCTTTGTCTTTGTGAGAGTTGAGGACAAAAATCTTAATGAAATCCGCTTCCGCTCCGATGTTTATAAGATGCTTTCGGAACCAGGCAAAAGTGCCCCATATGGTATCCCTGATACCAAATTCGACAATTTCAGCGAGCGAGAGTTTGAAGAGAAGGTTGCAACTTCTATCACCCAGAGGCTGATGGTGGTATCAGCATCCTTGATGATTCCCTCGGTATTGATTGGAAAATTCCTACCGACCATGCCATTCTCTCAGAGAAAGATACGAAGCATGATTTGTTGAAGGACTTTGATAGCCCATTCGACATCAATGTGGATTTATATAAGTGACAATGACAAATACTGAGATCTTACAATGTTTTCTTTGGCATATAGTGCTATATTCTCATAGTCCAGAAGACCAAACCGTTCATAATGAACTCATAAGTCAAGCTCGTAAGTACATAGGTTTGGATATTCCGAAAATTAGAGAGGGAATACATTATCAAGATGTTTTGGAATTAATCTTGATGGATGTTCATGGCAGGTTCAATGCTTGTGATTGGTATGGCGTCGAGAAAAATTTGCGGCTATTTGATCGAATCGCATCGGGCAAAAAAGTTTATGGGAATCTCCTTTTTGATAGATGGTATACTTCTGCTGATTCCTATTTCCGTAGAGGTTTGTTGGATAGAGCCTTGGAGGCGACTTTTCAAGCGGAGCCTTATGCCGAAGGGCATTTTCTTAGGTATAAAATGTTGTTGTTGCGCGGTGAGATAGAGAGCGCAAAAAAGAATATGTATGAGTTTTCCGTCAATTCTCTTTCTTCTGCTTTATATGAAGCAGAACAGTTAGGGGAAACTTATGTAATCAATGTCTACAATCGTTTAGCGCATATGTTCTCTTTGCGATATGCCTCTTTAGGAATGAGTTTTTTGCGCAAGGCTCAAGCTTTATGTGAAAGACTAGGAGATGAAAAATTGTTGTTGGAAAACAGGATGACTAGAGTTGATTCTTATTATGGCTTATCATTGCGTCAACCACAAGATGAGAAGATGTTTTTGGATGAAGCTAAGCATGTGTTGAGTTTAATTGATTACGATAGCTTACCTTTACTTCAGAACAAGATGTACTATAAGGAATTGCTTGGCAAAATAACACATAACGTAGATCCTATCATCGAAGCATGCAAGTTCTATCAAGGTGTGGATGCATTAGATGAAATCTGTCGCTGTAGTGATTCTATCCTAGTGACAGGCATTAATTATGAGCAAGCCGCTAAGGCACTTCCTTATGTTGAGATATATCGAAAAACAGCAATGAAGCGAAACGATAAGGATTTGGCTCTAGAATTACAATATATTCAAAAAGCGGAGAATATAATATATGGGATATTGGGAAAACAAAAGAAATGAACTGATAGAGAAACTTCCTACCATCATGGATGTTTTGGATAGGCTGTCTTATGGGGAGGAAAAGTGGGCATTGGATAAATCTCCATTCCGATTACTTTTTCCCTCGTATGCGCAAGACGGTTTGTTTGAGATTGTACCAGGTCCCGAAGATAAAGACCGTTTAATTCCATGCAGCTTATCTTTCAATTGTTATTATCGTGGAGAGAGTGGCTATCATAAACCATGCCGTCCATCCTTATACCGTAAAGGCATGGATGCTGAACATATCTTCCATGAGTGCTTGAAGGCATGTGAGTTAGAACTTCTTATATCGGATTATCCACTTACTAAAATTTTTGATAGTGGCTTGCAAATAACTTTGAGAAATGGGAGTATATATCCATTGAAGTTATCAATCGATGCAGAGGCTTTAGCACAGCATTATGGCATCAAAACCGACTTACTAGACTTAACTGTCGATAAGTTTGTGGCGGCCTTTTTTGCAACTACTCGATATAAAGATGGTAAGTATTACCCAATAGAGCCAAAGGAGCCTGAATACGGTGTTATCTATATGTATTCAGATTTTCCTTTTGATGGAAAAGATATGTATAGCCAGCATATGAGGGTAGTAGGTTTGCAGCCATTTTCTCGTCCAGGAGAGCAGGCAGGTTTTGTGTTGAGACTGGGACCTGAAGATGACTTTAGAAAAAAGGCTTGTCAAAAGATAAAATTCCGCCAAGATAAAGATATGTCCTGGTTGATATTTAATTATACCAATAGGTCTGACAAGCTGTTTCCTAAGAGTATCTTAGAGGAGAAGGCAAATATAATCATTAATAGTAAATTCTATTCAAAACAAGCATTTGGGTTGTGCAAATCTCGTTATTATCCTGATGTGGAGCTTGATGTATTGAAGAGCTACAATGATAAACTGCATTTGAAAATTAAGAATCATCCTCCAGTGAAGTTTACAGAGGTTGAGAAGCGAAATGTAATTAAGGAATGGGATGAAATCGGTTTTGATGAATTTCGTAAAAAAGTGATTTGGCGAGAAACGTTTAAAGCATAAAGTACTTGTAAAACAGTTTAAAGGATGAATAAATGAATCCAAAAGTTTTTATTTCATACAGTTGGCATCCAGAAGAGAATAAAGTAAGGGTGCAGCGACTGGCTGAACGTTTGATAGGTGACGGTGTAAATGTCATTCTCGATGTTTGGGATTTGAAGAATGGACAAGACAAATATGTGTTCATGGAGCAAATGGTTGAAGATTCTGAGATAAAAAAGGTCTTGTCGTTATTTTGAGAAAGTGAAGGACTTGTTTGAGGTATCTACTAAGGAAGCTTTTGTTTCTTTGATACAAGGTTTGCCAGATAAGATAGAACAGGATTATCGTTACAGAATCCCTCACGTAAAGGAAGGATTGTGTGTGGATAAAGTTTGTACATTGAGATAAGAAAATAGGTAATATAGATTTGTTTAACGATTTTATTTGAATAATATGGGAACAAGAAATTGTGAAAAAAGTGGCAAGAGTGGTGAGTCTAGGATAAATGATTCTAGAGGTGCTAGAAGAATTGATGAGAGTACTTCAAGAAGAACTACTCATTCGGCTGATCGTCAAATTCAATCTAATAAAAAACAAGGAACAGGTCCAAGATAGGAGGGGTGCTCTATGATGACGTTAAAGGACATAAGAGATGCTTATGAGGCATTGTCTGGAACAATGAGTTCTATTGTAAGACAGATAAATTTTGCAGGTATAGCAATAGCCTGGATTTTTGTGGATAAAGAAAATCATCAGGTTAGTCAGTTATTGATTAATTCTTGCCTTTTTATAGTCTTTTCTATAGTGTTGGACGCTTTACAGTATTTTATCGGTACAATTATTTGGCATGTTTGTTATTGTTATAAGCATAAGACTGATAAAAAGGATGAAGATGTTAATGTAAATGATTCAGAATGGATTAACACAATTATTTGGTTGTTGTTCTATGCAAAATGTGTAATTACAGGTGTAGGCTATTTCTATATCTTGAGATTTTTCATAATGCAGTTCAATTTATAGATTGACGATTGTGTGACTGTTCTGATAAAACAAATAACAAGTATTTAAAGTTTTTTTATAGAATACTATGAAAGTAGTACTTTTAGCAGGAGGCTTTGGCACTCGCATTAGCGAGGAGAGCCAGTTTAAGCCTAAGGCAATGATTGAGATTGGCGGAATGCCAATCCTTTGGTAAATCACCGTTAGACCGTATGGCGGTACCTATATAATATATTACCTTTGCATCCGTAATCAAAACAGTTTGATAATGGAAACAAGGGAATATTTCGAAAAGATAATGCAGGACTACAACCAAAATCGAAAGGGACGTAGCCTGCGATGTGGCTATGTTCGCCATTTTGAAGATGGTACGGATGCGGAGTTAACGAAACCATCCCAAGCCATCGCTTGATAGTTAAATTTTAGAAAATCAAAACTTTATTCAAAAATACTGGTACGGCTAACCCGCTGATAAATAGTGGGGACGCTGTATTGGTGGTTTACTTAGTATTTGATATAAAAAATAAAGTTTGTACGCCAATCAATAAAACTACTGATGCTGAGCTTTGTTCAATATTGAATATAAACGAAATAGCAGAATTAAAACTTATAAATTAAGTAATTATGACAACATATTTTTATAGTGATACCGGTTCGGACTTTTCTGGTTATAGGGAAAAAATAGAGCAATATGCTATTCAGCATAAGCTGAATATTTATATGTTGCGTATGCCAAAAAATGATGTTGATGAAACTGAAAAAATGAATTGCTTCTTGTTATTGTCGCCAAATTTTAAAGTTACGATGATAAACGTTAGTGAAAGTCATGATGATTTTTGTGATTATTGTGCTGATGTAGAAGATGCTGTTTCTTATTTGTTTACAAAGTATGAATATAGAAAAGAACTAGGACGTTTCCGAAATTTCTTTGAAAATTTGAAAGAAGAAGTAGAAGATGTTCGAGAGTTAGATAATTTAGATTCTTTTTTTCAGAAGATTAGTTTGCAAGATAAAAAACTAAAAAGATATTCTACAATCGTAGTTTCGCTTTGTACAGGTAGTATCAATGATATAAATCGAGTAAAAGCTAGCATCCCACAAACATTATTGGAGAAGGTAAAGCAGAAAATTCAATTGTTTGATGCAGATCAAACACGCTTTATTTATCAGCATTTGGATAAAAAACGCGTGCGAATCCAAGGCTTGTCGGGTACAGGTAAGACCGAACTGTTACTGCATAAATTAAAGGAACTCTATATAAAGGATTCTAGTTTAAAGATATTTGTGACTTGTCATAATAAAATTTTAGCGGATGCACTTAGCTCAAAGATACCAAAATTCTTCAATTTCATGAAAGTATCACAGCAGATAGAATGGAATGAACGGTTGTGGTGTACAAATGCTTGGGGCCGATATGGGGATGAAAATTCCGGATTCTATCGTTATCTCTGTTCATTTTATGATATAATATACTATCGATACAATAAATATACTTCTTTTGATAGTGTATGTAAAAATGCACTTTCAGAAATTAAGAAGCTAAAAGAAAAAGGAGAGTTTGAATATGCTTTTGACTATATGTTAGTTGATGAGTGCCAAGATTTTCCTGAAAGCTTTTTTGAATTGTGTGATTTGGTTGTGCGAAATCAAGTTTATTTGGCGGGTGATATTTTTCAGAGTATTTTTGAAGAGCATAAGATTTCTGATTACTCGGCTGATTTCTTTTTGACGAAATGTTATCGTACCGATCCTAAAACATTGATGTTTGCCCATGCTATGGGATTGGGATTGTTTGAACATAATAAGCTGAGGTGGCTCAAGAAAGAAGATTGGGAAGCTTGTGGATATACTTTTAAGGATGCAGGCAAAACAATTGAATTAAGTAGAGAGCCTGTCACTCGTTTTCAAGATATAGATAGTGATTATAAAAGTGTAGAAATCTCAACTTTTTCAATATCTGATGTTGATAACCAAGTGTGCAATATAATCAAGAAGATTCAAGAAGAAAATGAAGATGTCACTTTGAATGACATTTGCGTAATTTTGTTGGATGATGAGGATTATATTTATACTTGGGCTAACCTGATAGAAAATAGAGTCAACGTGAGATTCAAGTGGGATTCAAACAAAGCTTACGAAAGTAAGCATACTATAAAGGATACATTGCTGATAAGTAATCGAAATAATGTAAAAGGATTAGAATATCCATTTGTTATCTGTGTAACTAAAGGTTTTGTAGCAAATGTTCAATACCGAAATTCTCTTTATACAATGCTTACTCGTTCGTTCTTGAAGTCATATTTGTTGATATCCGATGAGCAGAAGAAAAATAGCGAGGTACTTTCCATTAATTTTGATGCAATAAATAAAACTCATAAGCTTATTTTGAAGAAACCTTCTCCAAAGGAACTAGAAAAAATAGAGACTAGTTTTAAGCGAATGAACAATAGAAAGCCTTTGGCTGATGAAATACGGGAAATGTTGTATGCAAAAGGGTTAAAAACTTCGCAAGTTGAATCGTTGGTAACATCTGCTTTAAATTTGGGTTGGCAAGATTTAACTATGGAACAATTAAAATCCCATGTAGAGCAATTGGTTTCACTTAGCAATATTTAGCTATGTCAAAACATGATTTCTATTTAAATTTGACAGATAAGAAAGGACGTGAGGGGCTTTTTCGAGAAATAACCAATGTAAGAGATTTTTTGTCACTTAAATTGACTTTATTGGAATTATTAATAACTCAATGGAACAATTCATGTGATAAAACAACATGTTTATTTCCTTATTTACATGTAGATGATTATGTCCTTCATCGAGCTTTTATCGTAAGTAATAACAAAATCATAAGCTTTGGTTTTGGCTTAACTATTCAACACGATGGTAATCAGATTGTAGCTTTTAGAATAAAAGGAACGAAAATAACAACAAAGCAAATATCTGAAGCGCAATCAATTTTGAAGTTATTGAATGGAAGTTCTTTATACAAAGAAATTGATGACGATGATTTGGAACAAACTCCCTCTAAGGAGGGCAAATTCTTATTCGAATATCTACTTTTTGAAGAATCCGGGTATGTTAGATATGATTATGACGGACAGACAAAAAATGAAGTAAAACATCCAAAGCATCATCTTGATGTAAACTTTACTCCTAAATATTCTTATAAGTTAGGATTAGGTAGAGGTATTGATGAGGTTGAGTATGGAAGAATATTAAATAAGGATGAATATTGTCGAAAGTTGAATTTGAATCTAATTACAAAACGATTACGAAAAGGAAATTCTTGCAAGAACAATTTGAAAAGAAGAAAGAAAAAACATAAATGAATGGTTTTAAAGATATATTTGGCAAAAAATGGAATCATGTAATACCCTTAATAGCAAGGATACTGGACTACAACAAAAAAAATGTAAAGGTCGTAGCTTCTGTTAGTATATATTGCCAGTAGTTTAATAAATCCAAGTAGGATACATTATTAGTAAAACGTAGTGAAAGCTATGGAAGAGAAAGATTTTATATTTCATCCAATTTGTGTGGTTCCACCCGAAAGACATTATGATTCGTGCAAAGAACTGAAGGATGATCTGGTGTGGTATGAAAAGTCACGAGCATACTTTTATAAACATCATCCTGAGTTTATACCTCAGAAAGGGCAATTCGAGCAAGTCAAATTGGCAGGAAAGAAAGGCTTCATATTACTTCCTACATCATTAGACTATGGTGTCCTGTATCGCGGTCAAGGAAAATATCATGGAACATGTCTGCCTTCGCTTTATCGTCAAGAACTTACAGAGGAGGAAATTTTCGTAGAACATGTTCGTATTGCTGAATTCCGTCTGTTCTTGGAGCAGTTTGATGTAACTCGGCATTTCAAAGAGTGTGGCTATGTTGTAGATTATGTTGGATTGGCACAGCATTATGGATTGAAAACAGAAGTGTTGGATGTCACTTCTGATATTGATATCTCTATGTTTTTTGCCATGTGTGATTACGATGAATGTACGGATACATACAAACCCAAGACTGAGGACAAAGAATATGTTGGATACATCTATGCGATATTGTCTAATGAGACAAGTGAAGATTCCAAGAATCCTTTTGGTGTATTTTCTAACAAGATTAACGTGATAGGTCTTCAGCCATTTCAACGTCCAGGCAAACAAAAAGGATATGCCTGTCATGTAGGAAAGAAAGGTATATTAAGGGGCTATCTATATTCGTTCTCTTATACAAAAGAAGATTCGGAAGCAATCTATAATCATTATCACCAAGGTGATGCTTTATGGTGCAAGGATGATATTGTTGATACAGCCAAAGAAATAGCAAGTACCAAAACGTTTTCCAGCGAGGCTGTCAGTCTTGCCGTCAGAATGTTTGGAGGTGCCAAAAGTATCAATAAGAGGGTTAAAACATTGAAGTTTTCAGGGTTTAGCATTACTAGTCGTAGAAAGTTACCTTGGTACTCTATCAAGAAGTCACTAACAGAAAAGCAATGGATAGACATACATCAAAATATAGTTGCAAGAAAATCTGTTTTAGGTAATATTGAACGCCCTTATTTGGGTACACAGCAAATAGGTCAGTTACTCTTGTTTAATTACATGTATGGATGTGTAGATAGCCCTATGGGGTATGACTCAGGCCTTTGTTTTATGGAAGGTAAAGAATCTCCAGTTTGGGGATTAAGAAACGATATGGATAAGGTTCCATTTACACCAGGTGCAGATGGTAAAATACACGCAAAATGGTACGAGGATGGTAATATAGCACCAAGAACAAGATCTTTCCAAGTTCCAGACGATTTTAAGCCCCAGCTGAAAAGAATACGATGATGTTGCAGATTTCTTTGAATTTGCGGCAAAGTTAATGAGGAAATAACATTAAAATAATGAAAGGAATAGTATTGGCAGGTGGAAGCGGAACACGCTTGTACCCCATCACAAAGGGAATCAGTAAGCAGCTGATACCAATCTTTGATAAACCAATGATATACTACCCAATATCAGTATTGATGTTGGCAGGTATCCGTGAGATACTCATTATTTCAACACCATTTGATTTACCAGGTTTCAAGCGCCTTTTAGGCGATGGAAGCCAGTTAGGTGTGAAGTTTGAGTATGCAGAGCAGCCATCACCAGATGGCTTAGCCCAAGCCTTCATTATTGGAGAGAATTTCATTGGTAATGATTCCGCTTGCCTCGTATTAGGCGATAATATCTTCTATGGTGCAGGATTAAATCAGATGCTGCATCAGGCAGTAGTAGATGCTGAACAGAATAACAAGGCTACCGTTTTTGGCTATCGTGTAAGTGATCCGGAGCGATATGGCGTGGCAGAGTTTGATGAGCAAGGCAATTGCCTGAGCATTGAAGAGAAGCCAGAGCATCCAAAGAGCAACTATGCAGTGGTAGGCTTATACTTCTATCCTAACAAGGTGGTGGAAGTAGCTAAGCATATCAAGCCATCCGCTCGCGGTGAGTTGGAAATCACCACCGTAAACCAGGAGTTCCTGAAGGATAAGCAACTAAAGGTACAGACCATGGCAAGAGGATTTGCCTGGCTCGATACCGGAACTCATGATTCTCTTTCTGAAGCATCCACCTTTATTGAGGTCCTGGAGAAGCGTCAGGGCTTGAAGGTTGCTTGTTTGGAAGGAATCGCATATCGTCAAGGTTGGATTACTGCAGAACAATTGAGAGAGAATGCACAGCCTATGTTGAAGAACGACTATGGCAAGTATTTGCTTTCCATTCTCAGCGAACCTGATGAAACATTGAGAAAAAACCTGGAGTATTAGTGAATGTTACTATCACTGAAGGTGAAGATGTCTTATTAGTTATAGATTGTATTAAGAAATATCAATTATTATGGATATATTAAAAATTAATAAGGAATTTTTAGAATCTCTTTTATCCCAAGCTAAAGATAATCCTCGATTGCGCCAAAACTATGATCTTCGTACCTGTGAAGAGGATAAGAGTCAGAGAATGCTCAATGCCTTAATGCCTGGTACAGAAGTAGCTATACATCGTCATCCTGATTCTTCAGAGAGTGTTATTTGCCTTTGTGGTAGAATGGATGTTGTTATCTATGAAGAGGTTGTGGCGTATGTACAGAATGGTGAAGAAACGACTAGCCAAGTCTCATATAACGAGATAAATAGAATATCACTGGCTCCTGTAGAAGGTAAGTTCGGTTGTTCTATACCTAAAGGCGCTTGGCATACAGTTGAGGTATTTGAGCCTAGCGTAATCTTTGAAGCGAAGGATAGAGCTTATGGTGAAGATGGCAGTGAAATGGTTTTATAAGCTGGTTATTCATTATAATAAAGTTATTTATGAAAGGTGTAATTTTAGCAGGAGACTCTGGTGATAAGCTGTTTCCTCTCTCCTTAGGAGTTCCCAAGCAACTATTGCCAATCTTTGATAAGCCGATGATTTATTATCCAATAGAAATATTGGCAAAAGCGGGGATTACGGATTTATTGGTTATAACTTCACCTACACAGCAGAAAGCTTTTGTCGATACTTTAGGAGATGGTCATAATTTAAATGTGCTAATCACTTATGCTATTCAACAAAAGCCAGAGGGTATAGCGCAGGCAATAACTATTGCTAGTGATTTTATTGGTATTGATCAAGTTTGTTTGATAACAGGAGATACGCTTATATTTGGTAAACCGTTTCTGGCACAATTAGGTAAAGCTATTAAGGCAGCTTCAAAGAGTGCTAATGCTACCATCTTTGTCGCAGACCATGTTGATGGGGAACAGTATGGAAAGTTGCTTGTAAGTCAAACTCCTAGTGACAAACAGCTCATTGGTATAGGAGAAAATACTACTCGTGAGTTTTATATATCAGGTATTTATGTATATCCTAATAATGTAATATCAAAAGTAAAAGACATTCGTCTTTCTGAACGAAATCGCTATGAGATTCTTGATGTAAATCGAAAATATTTAGTTGAGAACAAACTTCAAATTCAGAAGTTGGATTCGAATTGTATCTGGCTAGATACAAATAGTCCTGAGAACATATTAAAATGTAGCTTGTATGTTCAAGCTCATAAAAATGAAATTTAATTATTGATTATTATGACGATAAATGATTGTAGAATAATAGAGCTTCCTAAGTTCTTGGATGCGAGAGGCAATCTTTCTTTTGCCGAAAACTTTACTCAAATACCTTTTGAGGTAAAGAGAACTTATTGGTTGTATGATGTACCTGGTGGAGAAAATCGGGGTGGTCATGCCGAAATCAATAATGAAGAGTTGGTAATTGCTCTTTCTGGTGCATTTGATATTGTGGTAGACGATGGTAAGGAGCGTAAGACTTTTACACTCAATCGTTCCTATTATGGTCTTTATATTCCTAAAGGATTATGGAGAGAAATAAAGGAGTTTTCTACAAATGCAGTTGCGTTGGAGTTTGGCAGTATTCCTTATGATGTCAATGATTACATCCGTAATTATGAAGCATTCAAGGCTTATGCAAAGTCGGTAGAAAATGTTTCTACTTGTAATACGGAGAAGCAGAACATACCAACAGAGTCACATTCTGAAATCAAACTTCATGGTGTTTTTGATAGTACCATCGTTGAACTTGACAAGCATCATAGTGACAGACGTGGTAATCTGACAGTTGTTGAAAATGGAAAGACCTTGCCATTTGATGTGAAGCGTGTATATTACCTTTATGATGTCCCTGGCGGTGAATCTAGAGGAGCACATGCTCATAGAGAATTAGAGCAATTGATAGTTGCTGTTTCAGGCTCTTTTACCGTAACGTTGGATGATGGTAACTGTAAGCGTTCCTTCTTCCTTAATCGTCCATATCAAGGTCTTTATGTAAAGTCTGGTATGTGGCGAACCTTAGAAGATTTTTCTTCAGGAGCAGTCTGTATGGTATTGGCATCTGATGTATATAAGGCATCTGATTATATCAGATCCTATGATGAATTTGTACAATTTAGAAAGGAAAATGGCAAATAATACAGGAAACAAAAAGATAGCCAAAAATACCCTGATGCTCTATATCAGAATGTTCTTTACAATGGCTGTGAGTCTTTATACTTCACGAGTAGTATTGTCAACGCTGGGAGTCTCAGACTATGGTATATATAATGTTGTGGGTGGTGTTGTTGCCATGTTTACTTTCATTAATTCCTCTATGGTTAATGCTACTCAGCGATTTATAACATTCGAGTTAGGGCAAGGTAATAAAGATAAATTACATACTGTATTTTGTACAAGTTTAAATATTCATGCTATTATATCTTTAATCATAGTTCTCTTGGTGGAAACAGTAGGATTATGGTTTTTGTATAATAAGATGCAGATTCCTGATGAAAGAATAAATGCTGCCTTTTGGACATTACAATGTAGTATTCTTGCAACGGTTGTAAATGTCATGTCTGTCCCGTACAATGCTTCTATTGTTGCGCATGAAAAGATGTCTGCTTTTGCTTATATATCTATATTGGAAGTAACATTAAAGTTGCTTATTGTATTTTTGTTGATGGTTTCACCTTTTGACAAGTTAATACTTTATGCAGTGTTGATATTGGCAGTTCAGATTTTTATTCGTTTTATCTACGGAAATTATTGCAGCAGGCATTTTGAGGAAACGCATTATGCTTTCCGAATGGATAAATCTCTGTTCAAGACTATGACAAGTTTTGCTGCGTTTGATTTGTTTGGTAATTTAAGTGTTGTTGCTAGAACGCAAGGCATTAATCTACTTCTGAATGTATTCTTTGGAACTATTTTGAATGCGGCTGCTGGAGTTGCCAATCAAGTGCAGGGAGCAGTGATGGGATTTGGCAATAATGTACTTATGGCTGTCACACCTCAGCTGATAAAATCATATTCAGTGAAGGATTATGACAGAATGAATTACCTCTTGCATAAATTCACATTGATTACTTTTATTTTGCTTCTTCTATTGTCGATGCCAATTATTCAGGAAGCTAATTATATCTTGGGTATTTGGTTGAAAGAAGTCCCTGCTTATGCTGTTTCTTTGTGTCAGTTAACTCTTATTTTTGGAGTAATAGCAAATTCTTTTAGATTAGTAAGTACAGGAATAGAAGCTACGGGTAACATCAAACGACAGTCAACTATATTGGGATGCCTTTACCTCTCAGTTATACCTATTGCATATATTCTGTATAAGATGGGATTTGCTCCTGAGACTTCTTTTGTGTTGAATATCATTTTTGTAATCATAGGTATTTTTATCAATGCCACAATTCTTCATATTCAAATGAAAGAGTTCTCTCTTGTAGATTTTTGTAAAAGGGTAATACTAAAAGCAGTCGTTATATTTGCTGCTTTCTATGTAATTACTTTAGCTGTAAAATCACAATTGGATGAAGGCTTTATTCGATTAATAGTTGTATGTTTTGCAAGTCTGTTTACTTCGATACTTTCAGCCTTATGCATCTTGAATAAAGAAGAGAGACAAAAAGCAAAACAAATGGTTTTGGCAAAATTTAATAAGAAATAATAATTATGATAAGATTTTTAGATTTACAGAAAGTGAATGCACTGTATGCTGCAGACATGAAGGCTGCTGCTAGTGAGATTATTGATAATGGTTGGTTTTTGCATGGCAAATACAATGAGAAATTTGCCAATGATTTGAAAAACTTCATAGGTACTAAGCATGTAGTTCCTTGCGGTAATGGTTTGGATGCACTTCGCATGATTTTCCGTGCTTATAAGGAAATGGGTGTAATGCAAGATGGAGATGAGGTGATTGTACCAGCTAATACATATATTGCTACAGTTCTTGCCATTACAGATAATCATCTTACCCCAGTTTTTGTTGATCCATCTGAGGATTCTTTCAATATTGATATTGACAAGATTGAGGCTGCCATCACTCCTAAGACTAAAGCGATTGCTGTGGTTCATCTTTATGGTCAGGCATGTTGGTCTGAAAAACTCAACGAATTGAAGGAAAAATATAATCTCAAGATAGTTGAGGATAATGCTCAGGCTATCGGTGCTAAATGGCATGGTATTCGAACAGGAAACTTGGGTGATGCTGCAGGCTTCAGTTTCTATCCTGGAAAGAATCTTGGAGCGTTAGGCGATAGCGGTGCCGTTACTACCAATGATGACAAACTTGCTGATATTGTAGAAGCTTTGGGTAGTTATGGCTCGCATATCCGCTATGTTCATGAATATGCAGGTTTGAATAGCCGTATGGATGAACTTCAGGCTGCGTTCCTTGATATTAAACTTCAGCGTATTGATGAGCGTAATGAAATCCGTCGTAAGAATGCTAAGAAATACTTCGAGGGAATAAAGAATCCTTTGATTAAATTACCTAAGTTGGTAAATGAAACAGCAGACGGCCATGTATTCCATCTTTTTGTTGTTCGTTGTGAGCGTCGTGATGAACTTCGTCAGTTCTTGGCAGACAATGGTATCGAAAGTTTGATCCATTATCCTACACCTGTACCAAAGCAAAAGTGTTATAAGCAATATGCTGATGCATTGTGTCCAGTAGCCGATAAGGTTCAAAGTGAAATCTTGTCTATCCCGATGTCATCAGTATTGACTGATGAGGAAATTAATAAAGTTATTAACACATTAAATTCTTTCAAATGATTATTGCATCTTCCCAATTAGTAGCCAATCCATTGGTTTCTGTTGTCATAGCTACATACAATCAAGTGAAATACATAGAGCAGACTGTCATGTCTGCTCTTACACAGCAATGTCCATTCCCATTCGAGGTCGTTGTGGGCGATGACGGCAGTAATGATGGAGAGCGTGAACTCTTAAAAAAAATACAGGAAAAGTATCCGGAGAACTTAAAACTTATCTTTAATGATAAGAATATGATGGTTACTCGCAACTATGTGAATGCCATACATGAGGCACGAGGTAAATATATAGCAACTCTTGATGGTGATGATTATTATCTAGTTAAGGATGCCCTCGTCAAGCTCGTTGATGTTCTGGAGAAGAATGAGGATGTTAGTTTGGTGCATGGAGGATTTCATTCTTTTGATAATAAGACAGGAAAGGTGTTGCATATTTCCACAAAATGGGAATCACCGATGCTTCATACAAAAGGGATAAATAGTGTGCTTGCTTTATTGTGTAATGATTTTAATAATTACCCATTGGGCAGTTCTTCATGTTTTAGAAAAAGCATTTACGAAGAAGGTTGCATCAAATATAAGAAGTTAATTGATTTGTCTGATAAATATATTGGGGAAGGAACAATCTTGAATGTTACAATGGCTATGAGCGGAAAGTTTGGATATGTTCCAGAAGAATTGACTGCATATAGAGTTTTGGATTCATCTCTTTGTCATTACAAGACTAAAGAAGAATCTTTTAGATATTTCTTTGGTTATGTAAAACTTCGTTTACATGTAGCAGAAATGCTGGAATTTTCTCCTATAATGATAAAAACAATGTTATCTAAAACATTAAGGCAGGAATTGAATAGGGCAAAGGTCAGCAATTTGATAAATCTCTACATACAGGAGGTAAAGAGTTTGAAAGACATTAAAAACGATGTCGCTATCAATACTGTTATTCGTGAAAATACATCGTTATCTGTTGTTCTTCCTGCTAGGATTCTAGGTTGTTTATATTCTATCAAATCGTTCTTGAAAAAGATATTAAAGAAATAACGCGTGAAGGAAATAATAGAAAAATCTAAGTGTTGTGGCTGCAACGCATGTGGAGATGTGTGTCCGAAGGGAGCCATTACCTTTCAGACTGATAAGGAAGGTTTTTGGTATCCCGAGATAAATCAGGACTTATGTATTGATTGCGGCTTGTGTCAGAAAACCTGCCCGGTATTGACAAAGGCAGATAATGTAATCCGTTATGATGAGCCTTTAGTATATGCTGCTTATACCAAAGATGAAGCTATTCGTACAGATAGTACATCTGGTGGTATTCATTCTATGTTGGCATTGGCTATGTATGAGCAGAATGCTTATGTCGGTGGAGCAATTTATAACAAAGATCATACCGTAAGACATATCGTATCACCAGACCGTCAAATACTCCCTGAAATTAGAAGTTCTAAGTACCTCCAGAGTTCAATGGAAGGGGCTTACAAGGAAGTCCGTGATTTGTTGAAGGCAGGTGAAAAAGTATTTTTCTGTGGTACACCATGTCAGATACAAGGTTTGTATAAGTTCTTGCGCAAAGAGTATGATAATCTGACCACCTGTGATTTTATTTGTCGTGGTGTTAATTCTCCTAAGGTATTCCTGTCTTATATGGATATGTTGGAGAAGCAATATGGTTCAAAGGCAACACAGATAAAGTTTAAGAACAAGAAGTGGGGATGGCATAACTTCTCTATGCGAGTGAACTTTGAAAATGGACAGGAATACTGCAAGGATCGTTGGCATGACTTATTCTTTATCGGTTATTTGCAGAGCGGCAATTTTGCTCGGCCTTCCTGCTACCAGTGTACATTCAAAGGCTTTCCGCAAAAGGCAGACATTACATTGGCAGATTTCTGGGGAATAGAGAAAATTGATCCTTCAATGGATCAGGATCGAGGCACTTCTCTTGTGATGATAAACTCAGATAAAGGTAAAGCTCTGTTTGATGCTATCAAAGATAAAATCAATTGGCGGCAGTTTACGATGAAGGATGCTGAAGCAGGTAATCCTGCATTAAATTCTTCCTTGACTCCAGCTAGACCAAACAGAGATGCCTTCTTTGATGCATTAGATAATATGCCATTTGATAAGGTAGCAGAAAAGTTTTTCCCTTTGCCTACATTCAAAAATCGATTAAAGAATAAGTTAAGAAATTATGCCAGCAAGTTGAAGAAGTTGTTAAAGCTATTCAGTACATTGGGCGTATCTGTCAGAAACTGGAAAACATTCCTGTCTCTTAATATTTTTTCTGCCCACGTAAAAAGAGGGAAAAAACTAGTTGCTAGGATTTATCCACATGTAACCATAGAGTTGCAGAAGGGTTCTATATTAGACTTGAATCAAACTCTTATTTTAGGAACTCCGCAAGTAAAAGGTTCACATAAAGAAACGAGATTGTTATTGGAGGAAGATGCAACGCTGACAGTAAATAATCAGTTTGCGATGTTTGCTGGTTCTTATATTAGAGTTATCAAAGGAGGTCATCTGATACTTCATGGTGGATTTATCAATGAGAATGTGCAGATTACCTGTGGGGATAGAATCGAAATCGGTAAAGATTGTGCTATCGGGCGTGATGTTGTTATACGTTCTTATGATGGGCATACAATAGAAGAAACTGGGTACAAAATATCAGAGCCAATAGTAATAGAAGACCATGTCTGGATAGGTCAGGGAGCTCAAATTCTTAAGGGTGTGCATATTGGTAAAGGATCTATTATTGCAGCTGGCGCAGTCGTAACTAAAGATGTTCCTGCTCATGTTGTAGTAGGTGGTGTTCCTGCTAAAATAATTAAGGAAAATGTAAAATGGCATTAGTGTTATGCAAGATAAAAGACTGTTAGTTGTAGGCGGAACAGGCGTTATTAGTTTCGCTGTTGTTAATGAAGCTTTAAAGCAAGGATGGAAAGTTACTTGTATTAATCGTGGTATTTCTCATACTCAGACATTAAGTCCGGATGTTGAGCAAATTATTTCAGATTATCGCAATGAAACTTTGATTCGTGAAAAGTTAAAAGGGCGTATCTTTGATGCAGTTCTAGATGTGTTGTGCTATACAGAAAAAGATATAGAATATAGTGTCTCTTTATTCAAAGACCATTGCAAACAATATCTTTTCTTCTCATCTGCAGAAGCATATAATAAACCAAAGTATGCTGATGTAATTTATAATGAAGATGCAGACTTGGTGAATCCTTTATGGTCATATAGTATCAATAAGGCAAAGTGTGAAGAGCGCCTTAAAGAATTGGCCGAAAAAGAGAATCTTACTTATACCATCATTCGACCTGCTATAACCTATGGTAATACAAGAATTCCTTATGGAGTAATGCCAGGTTACGGATTTCATGGAACAATTATTCAACGTATCTTACATGAAAAGCCTATCATCCTTTGGGATGAAGGGAAGGCTATAGCCCAGATTACAAGAGTTGAGGATTTTGCTGTAGGATTGGTTGGATTGTTAGGTAATTCAAAGGCTTACAATCAGGCTTTTCATATATGTGGGGACGAAGCTTATACCTGGAAGGATGTTATTGATGTTTTGGGGCAGATACTAGGGAAGCAACCTAAATATGTGAATTTATCTAGCAGTGATTTAGCGAGTGAAATGCCTAATTACAAAGAGCAGATTTTAGGAGGACGAGCCATTTCACAGCATTTGGACAATTCAAAGTTAAAGAAGGCTGTACCAGAATTCAAGACAAATATCAGTTTATATGAAGGAGTTAAGAAGACCGTTGATTATTACCGATCTAATAATTATCTTTTAGGAATAGATTTCGCATTTGATGCTCAATGGGATCGTATAGCTAAAAAATATGGTTATTCTTCTCCTTTGAAGTTTGTTGATTATATGCATAGTTCATCTCTGAAGAATAAAATTATCTATTTTTGTAACTGTCATCAGCTGTCCTTTGTGCTTAAAGTAATCAAGAGAATATTTAAGTAGCTTGATCTAGCGATTCTCCGATATTTTGAAAAGATAGTAAAAACTCGGTTGGCTTAATTTGGATATAGCTATGAATAATCAAATTTTTGATTTCTTGAACAGATATGCAGAACTCCCATCTCCCCAGTATGCAGTCTTGCTAAGGGGAAAGTGGGGATGCGGAAAAACTTACTTTGTTAAGCATTGGCTTGAAGAATTTGACAAGTCTAACAAACTGCCAGCCAATGAAAATAGCATCGAACTGAAGCCAATATATGTTTCACTCTTTGGTATGAGAGAAATCTCAGATATCAAATCTACCATTGATAGATGCGTGAATCCATTTTTCTATTCCAAGGCTGGAAAAATGCTAAAGATTGCTGGACGTATTGCAAGCAAGATAATTTTCAAGACAGAACTTGATATAGATAAAGATGGAAAAAGTGAAACATCATTCTCTGGAGCGTTGGATTCTCTATCCATTTTTGAGAATGATAATAAAGATGAAGTTAAGGGTGTAAAGTTTATTATCTTTGATGATCTGGAACGATGTCAGATACCGATGAAGCAATTGCTCGGTTTCATAAACTATTTCGTGGAACATTGTGATTGTCATGTTGTTGTGGTAGGTGAGGAGAAATATCTGAATGATAAGACCCTGCATGATTTGCTCGAATTCAAGGAAAAGATAGTTGGTAGAGAGTTTGAAATACTCCCAGATATAGAAGCTGCCATAAAGCTATTTGTTTCAGAACCTATGATGGCAACTGATTTCCTCAGTAAAGAAACTGGGATGATTCAACTGTGCTTTGAGTGTACCGCAACACATAATTTGAGGTTGTTGCGGCAGTCACTACTGGATTTCAGTTCGTTGATTTCGGTATTGCCAACCAAACTGGTAGAGAATAATCATGACTATTTGCGTTCTTTGTTGTCTTGCTACATTGCTGTTTATGCAGAATACCGGAATATAGACAATCGCGGTTATATTGTCGATTGGGAAAATTGGGCAGTGAAGGCTTTTGTAGATACCAAGGATGAAGAATCGCAGAAGATTAGGAATCTGATGGGGAAATATAACAGAGTTAATAGCCTTAATCAGTTTGAAGCTTTGAGCAGTGAAATGGTTCCCAAGATAGTAGAACATATAGAAAAAGGACTTAGTCTGGCTCCAATGTTTGAAAAGATTCTGTCTCAGAAATCAAGGAAGCTTACAGCTTTGGAAAGATTAGGTTCATATTGGGACAAGACGAATGAAGAATTCGATGAACTGTTTGATTCATTGGTGAAGGAATTAAAGGATGGTATCATATCAGAGCCTGTTAATATAGGTAAATCTATTGGCTATCTCGGTTTTTTCGATGCCATGCACTTTCGTGAACTGCCAGAGGATGCCATCTCTGATATAAAGAACAGGTTGTTGGCTACCTATCAGTCTTGTACAAGTTTGGAGAATTTGACTAAATTCCACTACCAATTTATCCGGGGGTACAGCTTTGTAAGAGGATATGATCAAGAAAAGATGAAGACTAAACGTATCATCACCTCTGTAACTGAACTCTTTGAACATAAGAAGGAAGAACTGCCCGATGATATGCAATCGGCTTTGCGTCAACTATCTGATGAGAATGTAGATAATTTAGCTTATATAGATTCCGGTAGTTATCCTGATCACTCTTCTAATTTTAGAATGCTTCCTATTTTTGCTAAGGAGAATCCTCATCAGCTCTTTGAATCACTATGTAAGATGAGCAACAAGGGGCGTAATTCTTTCAGCCGGTTTCTTGCATACCATTATGAATTCCATGTGAATTGTAACTATGCAGATACATACAGACCAGACCATGACGTATTGGTAGAACTGAGAGATTTGGTTAAAGAAGAAGCTAAATCGAAAGCCTCGATAGAGAAATGGTCGTATGATGGATTGATAGAGGGATTGGATAAATCCATCAGAAGGGCGAATGGAGAGTCTAGGATAGAATAACGAATTAATAACTTATAGAGTCTCTGACATGCAAACTGTTATGGGCAATTTTATTAAGCTACTTTTCTGCTTGTGGCAGGGAGCATGCTGAGACTCATTTTTATGAGATATACAAAACTATGAAAATAGGAATAATAACACTTCCCCTACATACAAACTATGGAGGAATATTGCAGGCTTATGCCTTGCAAACAACATTAGAGCAGATGGGGCATCAAGTGGAAATTCTTGAGGAACCATTAGTATATAAACATGCCTCTTTAAATCGATATATTAGACGTATTTTAAAAAAGTGTGTAGGGAAGCGTTCTATTATCAATTATGAGGGGTTTATGCGTAAGTGGCAACCTAGAGTTGCTTCAAATATTAATCAGTTTATTAATACTTATATAAATCGGAGAATTGTAAATTTTGAAAGTTTGACAGAAGGAGAATATGATGCATTTATTGTTGGTAGTGACCAAGTATGGAGACCTTCTTATAATCAGCATTTAGAGCAAGCATTCCTTAATTTTACCGAGAACTGGAAAAACGTTAAGAGAATTGCATATGCAGCATCCTTTGGTGTTGACAACTGGGAATTTACTAAGAAACAAACGGAAGAATGTAAAAGACTCGTTCAAAAATTCGATTTTGTCAGTGTACGTGAAGATACTGCTGTTAATCTATGTAAAGAGCATTTGGGGATTGAAGCTACTCATGTATTAGATCCAACATTGTTGCTTTCTGCAGATGATTATCAAAAACTTATTGATGGATTAAAAATTAGCGATTCACCTTATGTGTTTTCTTATCTTTTGGATGAGTCAGAAGAAAAGATAGATATATTAGAGGATATTAGTAAAAGACTTAATCTTCCTGTTAGAAAGATTAAGCTAGAAAAGGATATTTCAAAAATACCTATGTCTAAATTAAAGTCATTGACATATCCTTCAATTCAAGAATGGCTCGCATCTTTTGCACAAGCGGATTTTGTAGTTACTGATTCTTTCCATGGAACAGTTTTTTCAATAATCTTTAATAAACCATTTGTGGTATTGCCTAATAAAGGTAGGGGAGTTGCAAGATTTGAGTCTTTATTGAAAGATATAAGTTTGGAGAATCGAATTTTTAGTGATTTTCTTATTAGTGATATTTTATATGAAGAATTTCCTTTCCAAATTAATAGCGTATTGTTTCAAAAAAGTGAAAGAATAAAATTAAAGATAGAATCGTTATTATGTTAAGTTATGCTTTATTATTAGTTTTTATTTTTCTCTTGCTAAGAGATTATAAAAAGGGAGTGATTTTTACCGCTTTTATAGTACAACCATTAACGTATATTGGATCAGGAATTGGTGAAATAAGCTTATATTATATTTTAGCTTTCTTTGCTTTAATTCTGTTTCCTATGACGCCCTATTTAAAAAATATCAAAACTTATCCTAAGTTACTTTTAATTCCAACTTGTTTGATGGCCATTTCATATTTAGTAACTAATTCAATATGCAGAAAGCCACATACTGTTTTAATTATTTCAAATATTATAACTCAATTTATTTTTCCAGTTATATTATGGTGTGTTTTGACAGACGATAACAAATTAAAAACAGCAGTAAAGTTACTCTGCTATATGTGTGTGATTTCAATTTTGGTTATGATACCGGAGCAAGTATTTAAACATAACTATTTTACAGATTTGATAATGCATACATGTGTAATATCCGATTTTGTTATAGATGCAAATACAATACGTTATGGTCTTAAACGTATAAATTCTATATTCTCATATTTTTCAACTTGTGGTATGTTTGGTTATTTGTCTGCATACATTTTGTGGATAATAGGATCTAAGTATAAAATTAGACAAAACTATTATTTTGCCCTCTTATTATTGATGATGTTTTTGTCCTTTTCATCAGGATCACGTGCTACTTTCTTAGGAATATTTTGTGTATTAATAGGCTTGTTTACTGATAGTAAATTTCAACAGAATAATATATTTAAAATATTGCTGGGATTATGTATACTACTTTCGCCTATTGTTGTTAGTTATGTGGGAGACATTCTTGATTCAATGATTTCCTCTGATTCAAATAAAGCTGTTACAGGTAGCTCTTCTGAAATGAGAATGCTTCAATGGGAAGCTTGTTTGCCTTATTTTGAGCAATCTCCTATATGGGGTAATGGGAGAATGTATATTTGGGAAGAAGTGGCTCCTCGAAATCCTATCATACAAGGTGCAGAAAGTATATTTTTCTCTTTAACTGTTGATTATGGAATAATGGGGGTTATAACATATTTGATTATGATAGTGTCTGCAACTATTTTATTATATAAAAAAGAACCACGATTAGCATTTTTGCCCATCGGTTATTTTTTGATATTATCTCTATCACCGGATGCTGGTATTCAGTATAATTTGTTGTTGACTTTTGTGGTATTATCATATAAATTAATAGATTCTTATAATAATAAAGCTATGTAACATGAAATTTTCAGTTATTATACCCTTATATAACAAGGAAAGTTATTTGTCACAGACATTAAATTCTGTAAAAGGACAAACTTATAAGGACTTTGAAGTGATAATTGTTGATGACGGTTCTTTAGATAGAAGTTTATCTATTGCGAATAGTTATAAGACAGATTCTCGTTTTAAGGTTTATCATCTTCAAAATGGTGGAGTTTCAAAAGCTCGAAATTATGGTATTTCAGTTTGTAAAGGCGATTATATCTGTTTTCTAGATGCTGATGATGTTTGGAATAAGAATTATCTTAGCGAAGCTGCATATTTATTAAATAAATATGCAGATATAAACATGATTTGTTTTAGCTATAATAACTTTTCGGAGCAAATAGATAATATTAGCAAACAGTGTAACCTTAGAAGTTATTTCGCAGACGAAGATAAACTTATAGATTATTTTTGTTATTCTGTTAAAGAGAAAAGGTCTATAGCTTTGACTAGTGGTGTTGTGGTAAAGAAATCTTGCGTTTCCGAAAATTCTATCATTTTTGCTCATGATATAAGTATGGGTGAAGATATTGATTTTTGGGTTCATATTGCAGCTTATGCTCCGATTGTTTATAGTAATAAGTGTCTTATGTATTATAGAAAAGATAGCGAAGAAAACTTATCTTCTAAAGGATTGAAATCATTAAGCTTATCTTTTCCATATTGGAGATGGTATGATTTAAAGTCATTTAGTCCTTACAAGAATAAGTTTACGACAAGAATGATATATTCTTTGGCAATGATGGGGAGGTATACAGGAGAATCGTTAATGATTAGACAGGTTTTGTCTAAGATTGTCGGGTCTTACTTGATATTTAGTCGAATCTGTCTTTATATCTGTTCTTTTAATATGAGTTTTTTCCTTGTTATTGATTCGATAAAAAGGATCAAACGGTATTATTTGTCAAATTAAATTCTTTTAAATATAGTATAGTTTGATATAGCTTAGTAATTATCAGGTTATTGGTATGTAATCAAAGGTAAATTTTAGTGTTTAATAATTTAATAAATTGTTTTTATGAAACAACCAAAGATTTCTATAATTGTTCCAATTTATAATGTCGAGAAATATCTTGATGAATGTATGCTATCTTTATTAAACCAAACACTTGAGGATATTGAAATTATTCTGGTAGATGATGAATCTCCTGATAATTGTCCTAAAATGTGTGATGAATATGCTAATAAAGATAAGCGAGTGAAGGTTGTCCATAAGAAAAATGGTGGACTCGGTTTGGCTCGTAATTCAGGACTTGATGTTGCAACTGGAGAGTATGTTGCATTCATTGATTCTGATGATTTTATCGATTTAGATATGATGGAAACTTTATATCATGTTGCAATATCAGAAAAGGCTGATGTTGTCAGATGTGGTTTAAAGTTTTATTCTGCCAATTGTTTCAAAGAAAGACATGATGTAATTACAAAACAAGTGTTTAGAGGTAGAAATCAAGTTGATGATTTTTTGCTTGATTTTGTTGGCCCAAAACCAGAATGTAAGCGTGATGTTAAATATATGGTTTCGGCTTGTTGTTGTATTCATTCTCGCAAGCTCATAGAAGAATACAGATTGAGATTTATGTCTGAGCGATTAACTTTGTCAGAAGATCTGATATGGGCAATTGATCTTTATACAAAGGCAGAATGTATTGTATATCTTCCTGATTGTTTTTATGCATATAGAATGAATCCAACTTCTATTACCCATAATTATAATATGGATAAATATAAAAGGAACCATAAATTTTATGCGTTAATTGAGGCTAAATTATCTTATTGCTACCCTAAGGAAAGATATATTAATAACATCTTACGTTCCAAATTTCATTATATTAGAATTGCAATTTCAAATTTTGCAAGGCAAGAACATGCATTGGACAAATTGAAAATAGTGTTAAATGATAAATTATGGGATGATTTATTTACGCTTTATCCTTTCAAGAAATTGCCTTTTAAACCAAGATTATATTTTCTATGTCTTAAGTTGAAATCGCCAATGCTCATGAAAGTAGTTCATAAAATTATAAATATATAATTATGAAACCAATAGGATTAGTAACTTGCTACTTCCATCATAATTATGGAAGTATGCTTCAGGCATATGCCACAGAGATGATTATGCAGCAGATGGGGCTTCCTTTTCAAACCATCGCCTGTAAGGCTCCAATCAACTATATGCAAGAGAATAAAATTCTCTATATCGTCAAGAAATTGTTGATTGCTGACTGGAAGATGCGTTTGGGTAAGATAAAAATCGAGCATGCCAAGAAAGAAAATCCTATGTTTGCTAAAAACTGGGAGATTCGTAATAAGGCATTCGATCAATTTGCTGAAACGTTTTTCCATGTATCGCCTTATTGCAAGAATCGCGAGGAACTTACAAAGATGGCTGAAAACTATTCTGCTTTTCTGGTAGGTAGCGATCAGTTGTGGCGAACAGATAGTGTAGAACACGGATATTATACTCTGGAATGGGTTCCTGACCATATCCGTAAGATTGCTTATTCGACAAGCATCGGTGTGAAGGAAGTCCCATGGTTCCAGGTTGAAAAGAATAAGCGATTTATGAACCGCTTTGACCATATAGCTTTGCGTGAGCAGAGTGCCTGTGATCTGGTTTATAAGTTAACAGGTAGAAAGGTTCCCGTGGTTCTTGATCCGACACTTCTCTTTACTGGTGACCAATGGTTGGAAATCCAGCAACAGGAGCCTTTAACAAATGGCAAATACATATTTTGCTATCTTTTGGGAGACAATCCTTCGCAAAGGGAATTCATTAAAAGAGTGAAGGAAAAGACAGGATACAAGATTATCGCTCTTCAGCAATTAGATGACTATATTCCTTCGGATGAGGGATTTGCTGATGAGGCACCATACGTTGGTCCTCGTGAGTTCCTTAATTACATTCGCAATGCGGAGTATGTATTTACAGATTCTTTCCATTGTTCAGTTTTCTCTATCTTGTATAAGAAGAACTTCTTTACGTTCAGCCGGTTTGCGGAAGGTGCAAAGCAGAGTACCAATACTCGTATCGATAATTTGCTTCATATCACAGATTTAGAGGATAGAAGAATGACAAACGATAAGACCATAGAGGAGGTTGTTAACTTCAAGAGAAATTTTGATGGAGTAGATGAGAAGTTAAATGCTATGAGAAAGTCGTCTATGGATTATTTGTATAATGCCTTTAAGGATTTGAAATGATAGATATAAATGACAAAAGTCAATGTTGTGGTTGTTGGGCCTGTCATAACGCTTGTCCCAAGCACTGCATTGAGATGATAGAGGATGAGGAAGGATTCCGCTATCCTCATGTTGATAAGGATAAGTGTATTGATTGCGGATTATGCGAAAAGGTGTGTCCTTTGCAAAAGCCGAAGATGGACGATACGTTGCCTGAGAGTTTCGTGGTACAGCAAAAGGATGCAGAAGTGTTAAGAACAAGTACTTCTGGCGGTTTTTTTACTGCTATATCTAAATGGGCAATAGAGCATGGAGGTGTTGTCTTTGGAGCTGCCTTTGGCGAAGATATGGAATTGAGACATTCTTATGCTGAAACATTGGATGGCTGTAAGAAGTTCCGTGGTTCCAAGTATGTACAAAGTCTTATTGGTGACTGTTATTCGCAAGCGAAAAATTTTCTCGTCCAAGGGCGAGTCGTTGTATTTAGTGGTACTCCTTGTCAGATTTCTGGGCTTTATCATTTTCTGCGTGGGCGGAAATATGACAACTTAGTAACAGTGGACTTGGTGTGCCGTGGCACACCAAGTCCACTGTTACTAAGGAAGTATTTGGCATATCACTCTGCTCAAATTGGAAGTAAACCGCAGGATTACCGATCAAGAGATAAATTCTATGGTTATAACTATAGTACTGCATCTATTTGGTTCTACGATTCTGATAAGGAATATCACAAAGGAAAGGAATCCGATATGATGCTCCGGTTCTATTTTAAGAATATTTGTAGTCGTCCGAGCTGTTATCAATGTCATTTCAAAACCATCAATCGAGTGAGTGATATTACTATATTTGATTGCTGGGATGCTCCTTCTGTATCTTCTGAGTTTTCTTCAAAAGGTGCAACTAATGTATTTATACATACAGAACATGGGGCTTCTGTCTTCAAAGAAATTAAAACTGATTTTATTTGTCATCCATCTGAAATTAATGCTATTATAAAAAGAGATGGAATCATGATAAAGAACTTGGTTCCTGTAAATCCTAGACGTAATAAGTTTTTTGAGGATTTGAATACTATGCCATTGGATGAAGTTGAGCGCAAATATTTAGATTGTTCTTTGAAACATAAAGTGCTTTCAATGATTAAACCTTTTATGTTTAAAATAGGCGTTTTCTCTTTATATATGAAGGTGAAAGGCGCAATATGTCCATCAAAATAAACATGAGAATGCAAAATGAAGATAGGTTGAATATCCTCTTCTTAATGAAGGTCTTTGAGGTAGGAGGTCAGGAGGTAGTTACTGCAACACTCGCTGATACCTTTATAAAGAAAGGCCATCATGTTGTTATAGCAAGTTTTAAGCAACCCAATGACATGATGGTAAAACGTACCAATCCTGCTGTACGCTTTTATACGATTGGTGACTTCAAGTATTCGAAGGAGAATGTGAATGTTGTCCGAAGAATATTGCAGGAGAATCATATCAATGTGGTCATCAACCAGTGGGGATTGCCATACGTACCTTGTAAGGTATTAAATGAAGCTAAAGAAGGAATGGAAATTAAGACTATTGCGATTTATCATAATTCTCCAGATACCAATGCTCGTATCAAGGATGTTGAAATTGCGCTGTCGGAAACTCATAATCCTTTGAAGAAAGCTATGCTTTATGCTAAGATGTTTGCATTTAAGCAAATCACAAGCAGGAGTATGAAGTATGTATATCAGCATACAGACTTGTATATGGTACTTTCACCTAGCTTTGTCAAGAAGTTCAAAGAGTTTACTGGAATAACTCATCCTAGTCATCTTCAAGTATTGACAAATCCAGTGACCATCGATTCATCCTCTTATGATTATTCTCTTTCTAAAAAGCAGAAAGAGATTATTTATATGGGTAGAATTGATTATAACCAGAAGCGTGTTTATCGTGTTGTGGATACGTGGGCAAAACTGGAGCCAATGTTCCCAAATTGGAAGTTGACGATTGTTGGTGATGGTATAGCTCGTAAAGACATTGAGAAACTGGTCAAAGAGTATGGTATGCAAAGGGTGTCTTTTGAAGGTTTCCAGCAACCTAGACCATATTATGAGCGTGCTTCAATCTTGATGCTTACATCTGAATACGAAGGTTTTCCTTTAGTGCTTGCTGAATGTATGAGCTTTGGTGTGGTTCCTGCCGTATATAACAGTTATTCTGCGGTATGTGATATCATTGATGGTGGCAGGGATGGTATCGTGCTTCCTTATCACAAGAGGGGATATGATGCCAATGAAGCTGCTGGTATGATTGCCAACATCATGAAGGATGATGGTAAACGTGAGCAAATGGCTTTGGCTGCTATTAAGAAAAGTAAAGAATATTCTGTAGAGAAGATTTATCATGAATGGGAAAAAGTGTTTGAATGTATAAATTAAGACATCAAATCATACTTTAAACAGATATTATGTTATGGATTTTAAAAGCATTATTGGTAAATACGCTATTAGACATTCCCTGCTGCTTAGAAATGAAAATACCGAACAATATTATCTATTGTTAGGCATTGTAGATGTTGTGGAACCTGATATGCAAGACTTTCCAGCAGATAAAAGAAAGATGGTTTGTGAACGTTCTCATAACTCTTCGGGAAGGAATCCTTACAACTTGTATTATACGGAAGATGTGATTACCGTAAGTGAGTCATTTTTGAATGATACGGAGAATGCTTATAATGTAGATACAGCCACTATCCAAATGCTTTCACCAGATGGTTTTCGTTTATATCCGAATTCTCCAAATAGCTTTTTACCAAGTTTTGATGATAGCAACAATCTTTTGAGACAAATGCTTCCCAAAAGAGATTGTGGGTGTGGGGTGCATGTATTGCGAGGAAACTCGGCTACCATAGACAAACTATTTAAGGAAAATAGATATTTAATGGAACAACTTGCAGAGCTTTCTTGTAGGTACTTGCATACAGATGTGGGCCGATATACGAATGTATTAGGAAACATCTATATAACTCATTATCATCCTGAGTTTAGGACCGTGGATTGGAGAGTATGTCCATCAATAAAAGGATTACTCGGAAAGATAAAATATCGAAAAGAAGGTGGTGAAAGATATAAATGCTTTGCCACTAATACTGACAGAAATGGGCTTATCTTGGAAAGTAGCGAAGTTGAATTTTATACAGGTAACAGATTTATCTTTATACCGTTTCATACAGAGATTGACCAAATAGGCATCACTATTGTGGATGCAGAAGGTCAAATCGTCTATACCAAGGAGAAAATGGCTTTTATCAGAAGTATAAGCATCGGGATGGGGATAAATTCTGTTAATGTTGCTCTGAAAAGAAAAGACAATAATGGAAATGAGACTACAGAACTTATTCCGAAATATTCAAGCATTCACAGTGTCATTGGAGAAGGTGGTACACAAGACAATATTTTTGTCTCTGACACAAAATCTTTTGAACAAGCGGAAAAAGAACTTCGTTTTATATTTTTCGATGGAGACAAGGACAGAAAAGAGGATAATCTGAAGAAAGCGCATGATGTTCTTATGGAAATTCAAAACACAGCAAACCGAAGGGTAATCATTTGTGACCCATATTTTGGCGCAAACGAATTATACAATTATGTTTTTCCTCAAAGTTCTCTGGATGTAAATGTGTGGATATTGACCAGCAAGAATATCGATAAGATTCAAGCAAAGGCTTTAAAAGAGGCACAAGATAAGTATAATCTGATAACAGATAGTAATAAGGTCACATGTCGTGTGATGAGAGGTAAGTCTGACTTGCATGACCGTTTTCTTATCGTGGATGACAGAGTTTGGAGCCTTGGAACGTCCTTTAACAATTTTGGTGAGAGGGCTACAAGCTTGGCCTTAATACCGGAAGAGTCAAGAAAACGAATCATATCTAAGATAGAGGCTTGGTGGTTTGATAAAAATATAACAGAGGATTTGGGAAGCTATGCCACAAATTAATTTTGGTTCTTCACCATCAACAACGGACAAAATGCAACATGGGGTGAATTATTCCCTATTTGACCATAGCATTTATGGCAACGTGGATCCTGGATATTATGGCATTTTGTTGGAATCTGCACAAAACAGAGTTTATATCTGGGATCCTTACTGTAACGACAACTCTAATCAATATGATGTATTTTCTCATATTCGAGAGCCTTTGGACTTGGTGGTGTTGACAAACTGTTCCAGCGATAAGGATCAGAAAATGGTTAACGGATTGAATTACATCAAACAAAATATCATAACCAGCATATTGAGCGACATGAAAATATCCCTGATGTATGTGGACTCGAAGATACATCAGGGACCCAATAATGTTAACTATTTCCTACATGACAGGTTTCTGATAGTGGACGATAGGTATTTCTTGGTAGGCACTTCATGGGGGTATTACTCTTCGCAAGGTGCACCAGGCACAACTGGCATATATGAAATTACGGAGAATGCAGATAAACTATTGATACAGTCTATGTTTGACAAATATAGACAGGTAGCAGAGAATGATGGTACAGTCAAAATGAAACCAATTGGAAGATTATGAAAGAAGATAGCATAATAAAGATATTCAGAACACGCATAGCAAGCACAGCTTTACAGACATTCCGAGACAAAAAAATGTTGGATGAGGTAAAGAGCAAGAATGGACTTGTAAGAGAATTATATTCCTTGTTTACAGAATTGGAGAGTAAGTATAATCTGTTGAACAATGAGCAATTAGTTAAAATATCAAATGATGACTTATCTGCCTTATTGCAAACTAAAGTCAGCAAAGAGTCAATTACATTTATTGGCAATTTGGTAGCATTGGATAATGATGACACTTTGATTAGCCTGGAGAATTGCATGGCAATCTTGCTTGAGATTTTCCAAGCTAATGTAAGTAATGTGGGGAGCAAAGAGAATATTAATTACTTTGCTTACTGTCATATTGAATATATGGTGTTCTCTATATATGGATTATATTGTAATGAAACGAAAGAACATCAGAGTGTGTCATTTTTGGAAAAGATAACCGAAAGACCTTTGCATGGATTCTTTGATACATTTATATTAGAGAACAACCATGTGAAATCATTTGTTGACGGAATAGTGCCTCTGGAAATCTTGAAGCAAAATAGGGACTTTGCTTATGAGGATACTGCCAATAGATATTTAGAGAATATCAGCAGGAAAACTGACGATGAGATCATCGATAATTTGGATAGCTTTCTGACTTCTTCGGGCATCTTGCCGATAAACGACATCTTTTATATATTGTCAAAGAATTTGCTGAAGCAAGAAAAACTCGGTTTATGGATATCTTTCATGATGAAAATGGAAATTCCTGTTTTACAGAATGAATTGTTATTTGCCATTGATGATTATACTGTGTTTGAGCAAATCGTAGATTATATTTTGCAAAACAATTGTACAACACCCCATATAAAGATTGTTCTTGCTTTGCTTAGAAAACGCTGGTTGGATTGTCTCATCGAGAATACTAAGAATATTAAAGATTCAGTTAACATTAAGGATACCAATGATGATGAAAAGACATACATAGAAATGGCAAACTCAGAATGGGAAGCCATGTTGGAGAAAGGTATAAGTATCTTTGTACAGCAGAACCTAAAAGTTTTTTCACCAACTGCCTTTTCCAAATGGTGCTTGAAGAAAAGAATTTTCGATAATTCAAGGAAGACAACTCAATCGGATGCCAATAATATTGTTATTGCAGGGGTTTGGGATTGCTTGCTGCAACATGTCTGTTGGAAAGATCTTGATACCAGTAATAGCGATTACCGTTTCATATTATTCTGCATATCAAGTTATTTAAAAGAAGAAAAGATAGCAGAGGGAAAGTTGATGGAACTTTCTAAAGACATGGAAACAGCTATTGGAAGGGATGATTTTATTTGGAGTATGAACTTGGACGAAACATCTCTTAAAGATATGCGTTGTTGGTTAAATCTAATCTCTTTATTGAATAAAAGGTATCCAATGGAACTTCTTGGCAGAAACTTAACTATATGGGAAGGATATAACACAACGCCTCTAAAAGGAATATACAAGCAACAGCGTAGAGAAAGCTTTGTGATGTCCACTTTGGCTTTACTTTTTGAAAAAGATGATTATTTTGAAAGTGAAAAGGAAAAGTTAGAACTTTTTAAGCAAATTGCTCGATGTATTATCAAGCAATGTCATTGCTGTGTATTTGAGAGGGATATCCAGCAATATTACTATCAGCCATTGTTAATTTTAGAGCTTGTAGCAAATCAAATACTTACCGGTGTAAAGGATTGGTATAACTTGCTGTTGCTAAAAGAACTTGACGATTTTAGAGTATTGTTGAGAGTCTTGACTGACGGCAATGCTGTTCTAACAGAAGAAAATAGTCGGATGCTCGCTGTAAGAAAATCTCATGAATGGATGTATATCAAGTCAACAATGGAGGATTTGGCTCAGACTAAACGAGAGATTCCTTTCTATGAGGAGAAAATGGTAAAATTAGGAATATAAAATGAAGCAGAAATACTTGTATAAATATCGTGCAATAGAAAATCTAGACAGAGATTTAGCTATGATAGCAAATGATTCATTTTTTGCGGCTGGCATTACAGACCTCAATGATGATCAAGAGTGTTTCTTGGATGGGCAACTTTTTGTAAATTCTTTGCAGATTTTACTGAAAATGTTTCCTGGAAATAAACATTCTGTCGAGAACGTGAAAATGGCTTTTGAAGAATATGTCTCTTGTAGGGACAAGGTTGGCATATTTTCTTTAAGTAAAAATCCTTGCGTAGGGATGATGTGGGCTTTATATGCTTCTATGAGGCGAGGATATTGTATCATATACAATAAGGATGCGTTGCTGAAAGCACCAAGTAGTGTATATATGAATGATAGACTCATGCTTGAAGTAAAATATTCAAGGCAAGCACCCAAAGCAGACTTACGAGACATATCTAAAGGTAAACTCCCGCAGAAATTGTTTGGCTCAAAAGAAGTAGGATGGTCTGCTGAGGAGGAAGTTAGAATTGTTACTGACCGATTTGGTATGCAAAGATTGGTACCTTCTGCTTTACATGGAATAATCTTTGGCTCGGAAATGTCAGATAAAGACAAAGATAAAATCAAGGATACTCTTAAAAATAGAAATGTTTGCTTTTATCAGCTACAGCGTAAAAAGAATGATTATGGTTATGAATATGTTCTTGACGAGAAGTTTGAATTTTCGTCAGACTTAGATGTTTCCACCTATTTATCTCCCATAAAAACTGAATGTGGCGTAACTGATAATTTTTTCGTAAAATTGACGGTATCTCCAACAACAAAAGAATGGCTTGTTACATTTTTGAAAAGCTTCAGAAAGAAGTATGCTGATGGAAATCGCCAATGTAATATTTGGATTTTTGATAAAGATACCCCAAAAGAACAAATGGATATTCAAAGTGAACATTTTGAAGACCATCTACTCGCAGAATGGACTATAGGTATTAAAGAGGAAGAATTAGATAGCTTTGTGAAACTCTAAAAACAAATATACATGGAAATTGTAAAAGTATTAAATATAGATATTCAGAACATTACTCGTCAGGAACTCTTGGAGAACCTGAAGGAGGGTGTTCTTGTGACTCCTAATCTTGACCATCTGATTAAGCTTCAGAAGGACAAGGAGTTTTATGATGTGTATCAGAAGTCGGAATGGGTGGTGTGTGACAGTAAGATTCTCTACCTGTTCGGTAAGTTGTTGAAGACTCCAATCAAGGAAGCGATTCCGGGTTCCAGCTTCTTCACCTCTTATTATATGTATCATAAGAATGATGCTGACTGCAAAATCTTCTTGCTTGGTGCCAAGGAGGGTATTGCTACCAAGGCTATGGAACGTATCAATGAGAAGGTGGGGCACAAGATGGTGGTAGGTGCTCATTCTCCTTCCTTTGGCTTCGAGAAGCATGAGGATGAATGTGAGGAGTTGGTTCGCATCGTGAACGAGAGTGGGGCAAATGTACTGCTCGTTGGTGTGGGTGCTCCAAAGCAAGAGAAGTGGATTATGAAGTATCGTGATAAGATGCCTGGAGTAAAGGTGTTCATGGCTCTGGGTGCTACCATTGACTTCGAGGCAGGAACTTTGAAACGTGCGCCTAAGATTTGGCAGAAAATCGGTATGGAGTGGTTGTATCGTTGCATGAAGGAACCAAAGCGCCTCTTCAAGCGTTACTTCGTGGATGACATGCAGTTCTTCTATTACTTCGGTAAGCAGCTCTTGGGAATATACAAGGATCCTTTCCGAAAAAAGTAGGATTACTTTCTTCGGAAGAACTTACATAGCAAGGCTATTGGAAGAAGGATGATAGCTGCTATGTAGGATAATATGATGCGTATGGCTTGTATCATGCGTGCAAAAGTACAGCTTTATGTTGAAACAACAAAAGATTTTCTTTGATTTCTTGCGATTCAGCATTGGTTCTGCCAAGGAAATACCTGGTTCTTTGAAGGAGGTGGATTGGAAGGAACTGTATGCTATTGCCAAGAAGCAATGTCTGGTGGGTATTCTCTTTGATGGTGTCAAGAAGCTACCTGCTGAATATGTAGGGATGAAGAAGGAGTTACTGCTCCAATGGATGGCGGAAAGCCAGATGTTGGAGAAGGCGAATGTTCGGTTGAACGATGCTGCCATACAGGTTTCTGAGTGGTTCCGGAAGAAGGGGTTCAGAACCTGTATCCTGAAAGGGCAGGGGAATGCATTGATGTATCCGAATCCTTATTCCCGGACTTCTGGCGATATTGATATCTGGGTGGAAGGTGGAGATAAACGAGTTATCTCCTTTGTCCGCTCTATCTCTCCTCATGAAAAGGCGTGCTATCACCACATCGAGTTCCCATCGTATAAGGGTGTGGAGGTTGAAGTGCATTATCGCCCTAGCTTCCTGCTGTGCTTCAGGCATAATAGAAAGCTTCAGAAATATTATAAGAGGGTGAAGGAGGAGCAGTTCTCGCATCGGGTGATGTTGGGGGAGCAAGGGGAGATTGCGATTCCGACGGTGGAATTCAATCTCATCTTCCAGTTGACTCATATCTACTCGCATCTGATGAATGAGGGGATTGGGTTAAGACAGCTGGTGGATTATTACTATGTTCTTTGCGACTTTTATAAAGTCTATCAAAAATCTTCGAAAATCACCCCGTCCCTCTTTACCCTTAAAGAGGGCTCCACCTCTCACCCCGACCCTCTCACCCTCAGGGGAGAGGGAGGAAACCGCCCTACTCGGTGCTCGGAACCGCTACGCTCTAAGGATGGCGGACCATCAAAGGTCTCGCCAGATAGTGCGGGACGGGACCGCCGGGATGCTATTGGGGATATGACTTCTGCAACTGCTTCTACTTCTACTGACACTTCTGCTGCTCGCTCTTCTTTTGCTGCCAATTCTTCTGCAGCTATCGATAGGGTGCAGAAGGAATTGAAGGAGTTGGGGTTGTGGAAGTTTGCCGAGGGTATCATGTATATCATGCAGGAGGTGTTCGGCATGCCTGCCTCTCGCCTTATTGTTCCTCCGAATGAGAAGTATGGTAGGTTTGTGCTGAATGAAGTGCTGGAAGCCGGGAATTTCGGAAGGCATGATGCCCGGAATTGTTTTGGGAGATCACAGCTTGGACATAATCTCCAAAGGGTGTATCGGGATATAAGGCTCGTGAGGTATTTTCCTGCTGAGGCTCTATGCGAGCCTTTGTTTAGGATATGGCATTTCTTCTGGAGGATGAAGAACAAGAAATAATAGATATCAAAAACTGCGGTATTCCAATATAAGTGTGATACCTTCTATCACCCTGAGGCTGATGGGGGTATCTCTATCTTAGATGAATCGCTTGGTATCGATTGGCGCATTCCTACGGAACACGCTAATCTTTCAGAGAAGGATACAAAGCATGAAGTATTGAAGGACTTTGAAAGTCCTTTTGATTTCTAAAATCATCCCGTCCTTCTTTACCATTAAAGAAGGCTCCACATCTCTCACCAAGCCTCTCTCTTGCCCGAAGAGAGAGGATGTAACCGCCCTCCGGTGCTCGGAACCGCTTCGCTTTATGGTTGGCGGACCATCAAAGGTCTTCGCCATATTTTGCGGGATGGGACCGCCTGGGGAAAGTTTTTTTACAGGGTTATCAGTTTAAGTGGAGTTTTGAGGAAGCGCTTGCTGACTGGTTCGAGGATAATGACAGACAGGGTTTGAAATAATAAATAATAATTATATGAAGGGAATCGTATTAGCAGGTGGTAGCGGTACTCGTTTGTATCCTATTACAAAGGGTATCAGCAAGCAGCTGATTCCTATCTTTGATAAACCGATGATATATTATCAATAACAAAGCTACTGTATTTGGCTATCGTGTAAGTGATCCTGAGCGATATGGTGTGGCAGAGTTTGATGAGTAAGGCAATTGCCTGAGTATCGAAGAGAAGCCTCAGCATCCAAAGAGCAACTATGCTGTAGTGGGCTTATACTTCTATCCTAATAAGGTGGTGGAAGTGGCAAAGCATATCAAACCATCTGCTCGTGGTGAGTTGGAAATCACAACAGTAAACCAGGAGTTCCTGATGGATAAGCAGCTGAAGGTACAGACCATGGCAAGAGGATTCGCCTGGCTTGATACAGGAACCCATGATTCCCTTTCTGAAGCTTCAACCTTTATCGAAGTCTTGGAGAAACGCCAGGGCTTGAAGGTAGCTTGCTTGGAAGGTATTGCTTATCGCCAGGGTTGGATTACCGCGGAACAATTGAGAGAGAATGCTCAGCCAATGTTGAAGAATGAATATGGCAAATATCTCCTTTCAATCCTTGAAGAGAAAGATCAAACATTAAAGAAGAATTTAGAATATTAATTTTTTTGAACACGAATCTTACGAATAACACGAATATAGAGGTTATAGTTTCTCCTGAATGATTCGTGAAATTTGTGTTTTAATATATACATTGATTAGAATGAAGAATATTGTAATAACGGGCGGTGCTGGTTTCATCGGCTCACACGTAGTAAGACTTTTCGTGAACAAATATCCTGAGTATCACATCATCAACCTCGACAAGTTGACTTACGCAGGCAACCTGGCTAACCTCAAGGACATCGAGGACAAGCCTAACTATACTTTCGTAAAGGGTGATATCTGTGATTTCGACCTGATGCTGAAGCTGATGCAGGACTACAAGGTGGATGGCATCATCCATCTCGCTGCCGAGAGCCATGTAGATAGAAGTATCAAGGATCCATTCACTTTCGCTCAGACCAACGTGATGGGTACTCTGTCTCTGCTCCAGGCGGCAAAGATTTACTGGGAGAGTCTTCCTGAGGGATACGAGGGCAAGCGCTTCTACCACATCTCTACTGATGAGGTTTACGGTGCCTTGCAGATGACTC
>ERZ860023.157-NODE-157-length-45423-cov-1.681273_pt1 | contig 45423 bp, 48 predicted proteins | sample MGYA00509983_ERZ860023 | MGnify/ENA primary metagenome ERZ860023 (study PRJEB30046, sample SAMN00715180) | human gut metagenome | study: EMG produced TPA metagenomics assembly of the A metagenome-wide association study of gut microbiota in type 2...
AAACCATTACTGGTTTGTTATGGTTTTACCGACTAAATTTATTGTAACAGGAGGACATAATGAAAAAAATTTTTCAACGAGCGCTTTCAGGCGTTTTGTCTGTGCTGTTTGTCGGACAAGTGCTTATTTACGGCGATGGCAGCTCACAGGGAATCGCTCATGCGGAAACGATTGCGGACATCAAGGAATCCCTTGAGCTTTCAGGAAACGCAGACGAACTAAAACAGGAGTATGAAAACGCCGTAGACGGTCTTGGAGAAGTTGACTACTTTGATTATTCGGAATCCGGTGCAACCGCTTTTTACAAGGCTCAAAGAAATGCAGCGGCAAACTCTGCGAGCGGTCTGACCATAACCGGAAATGTGGTAACGGAAGGCAACTTGAATACGCCTGTTTATGTGCGAATTTTCAACGGCGCTGGGCGGAAATTGCCTCTAAGAAGGTTGCCGATTTCGGCGGCGGAAGCTTCAGCATAACCGCAGGCGGCTCTGATGTGTATCATGTCAAGTTTGAATGCGACGGATATCTGCCGTTTTACCTTAAGGATTTCGGAACAGGCTCATATACCGTAGGTTCAGGCGATTCATGGGATACCGTAACCCTCGTTCCCGGCGATACTACATACAACGCGGACAACGATAATCAGTGGAGCGACGACGTTATAAATTCATCTGATTCTGCATACGTCCAAAGCTGTCTTGGAGCAACGAGGGGCGACAGCAATTTCAATCCCAGTATGGACGCAGACGGCGATAACGTAATCAGTCAGGCTGATCTGGACGCTTTCTGCGCTTTCTATGAAAACCTTGCCGACGATGAATATTACACGCTATCTCAGTATGTTCAGAGTCTTGACATAAATCTTGACGGAGTAATCAACGATACCGACTACAAGCTTTTAGAGGAATCGGGCGCGTCCGAATCGGAACTGGCGGATTTTAAAAGCGAACTGGATACGGCAAGAACCGTAAATTCATGGGTATATATTTACAACCATGAAATGACGGACGATGTAATAGTTAATAAGGAAGATTACGAACAAGGTCTTGCAAAAATAAATACATACGCTCAGAAACGCGGACGTTCTGACAATTACTTTGAATACATGGACAAGGATAACAACGGAACAATTGAAAACTCCGACGTTTCATGGTTTTCCGCAGCTTATTCGGCTTCAGGAGATTTAGACTGGGATCACGCTTTCAAAAGAAATCTAAAGGTACTTGCAGGCGGTGAATTCCCCTACAGCTTTAATCTTCACGATACAAACCTTGACCTCAACGGTCAGACTGTTTACGTGGCAGACTGTATGTCATTTACAACGGATATGCCGCAGTTCTGGTCTGGTAACGGAGCAACTCTCGATATCAACGGCGGTAAGCTTTTAATAGAAAACAACCTTGTGTTCAGAACGGCGTCTCCAGACGGCTGGGGCGGCAGCACAGGACAGCTGATGAATCTCAACGGCGGTCAGGTTGTAATCGGACAGCATTTTGATTTCGGTCAGGCTAACTGCTATGATACTATCCTTATGACAAATTCTGCGGATAATCTATATGTAGGCGGAAACTGGACATATATCACGCTTCAGGATATGGAGGGAAAGTGGACGGCAGGACAGATTTGGTTTGCAGGACCGGTCTGGGAAGTCAACGAGCTTTCGGGAGATAAGGCGATCTACTCTTCAGGTACACAGTCCATAATCTTCGGATATGAAGGCGGCAAACAGACAATTCTCTGGGACAACCCAGAAACATATATAAACAACGAGGACGGCAGCTACAATACGGAACGCCGTTTAAATTTTGACTACGAATTCGGAATCCTTGTAACAAAGGAATTTACGGAAGAAAACTTCTGGTTCAGACCGTGGTGGCGTCCTTATGACCTGCCAGACTATACCCTCTACCGCAAGGGTTGGGAAATCGGCGACGGCGTACATATTGCAACGGGCAACTACACAAAATCCTTTACCGATTTAAGCATTGCCTCTCCCGGAGTTAAATCTGATTTTGTCAGAACCTACAACTCCATGAGCGATGAGGAAGGCAGCTTCAGTATCGGCTGGGATTTCAATATTGACGTAAGCAAAATTGTAATTCCTGCACAGGGTTACTATCAGGTGGTACTCCCCGACGGCTCAAATACTACATTCAAAGACGACGGAAACGGCGGATTTGAATGCCTTAACGCTCACAGCACAATGACAAAATCCGGCGATGAATACACAATTACAAACGCGGCTCAGTCCCAGTATCACTTCAATGCAGACGGAGAGCTTGACTGGGTCAAGGACGCTAACGGAAACAAGCTTACAATTAAGCCCTTGTTCTACGGAATTTTTTAATTCAGTGTAAGAATTAAGCGCTTTCTGCAGTTCTTTGTTACCTTTATCCGAAATAAGCTGATTTTCAATAAGAAGGATTTGAGAACGAATATCGGATAAATATGCAGCCTGATAGGTTGTCATTGCTGAATATGCAGTGTCATATTCCTGTTTTGCAGTTTCAATCTGCTGCGGAGTTACTACCTCTCAGGAAAGCTGAGAATCATATTTAGACAAAAGATTTTCATAAGACGATTTATATTGATTGCATAAAAGCATTGACTTTTTGTAATTTGTATAATATTCATTATAGCTTGCACTTACCAATTCGCTTTTTCCCCTATATTCCGTTCCATTTTCTACACAGCTTAATAAAGTCTTATATTCTGATAGTTGATTTTTTTATCCTCTATATCATCTTTAGCCGTTTTCAGGTTATTCTGTTTTTCTTCTGCAGTTAAACTGCTGTTAAGCTGAGAATTATCAATTTCTTGTGCAGACAGCAAAACACCATTTTTATATTGCTCATATCTGTAGTAGTATTTAGAATCAGATGAATCGTTCTTAAATAAATTTTTATTTCTTCAATAGACTTCTTTAGTAATTTAGTGTTGCTTAAATCAGATTCATATGATTCTAATTTTCTTTCCAAAATTCCTTTTTGTTCTTTAGCATAATCTGCATCTAAAATAAATAAGACATCGCCTTTTCTTACGGATTGCCCCTCACTGACAAGAATATCCTTGAGTTTGCAGTTAGATGACGACATTATAGAGCTTGAAGCATTGAGTGTTTTTATTTCGCCGGACACCTTGGTATACTCGTCTATTTTAAAACAGCAAGCAAAAATAATTGCCGCGGCAATTATGATTAAGATAAAATAAATAAACCATCGTATTTTTGGCGGTTCCTTACTCTCCATCACCTCACGGCTGTCAGTTATATCCTTTATATCTAATACAATTCCTTGCACATTAATCACTCCTCAATCAATGGATTTACAAATACAGGATACCCCGCACATATTGCCTTGGCAGGTTTTTCCTGCAATAACTCATCTTTCGGTATTGACCTTATATTATCCGGAAGCTGATCTTTCCATAGATTATAGTATCGTCCCTTTCGTTGCAGCAGTTCATCGTGATTTCCCTGTTCAATAAATTTTCCGTTTTCCATTACAAAAATCTTATCGCACCTCATAATGGTACTTAACCTATGAGCAATTATTATCGTTGTAATGTTACTGGAAAGATTGTTGATTGTCTTTTCAATGGCTTTCTCAGTAATAGAATCAAGGTTACTTGTAGCTTCATCCATTATCAGTATATCAGGTTTCTTTAGCAGTGCTCTTGCAATTGCAAGCCTTTGTTTCTGACCTCCTGATAAATTCGCTCCGTTTTCTTCCAGCATTGTTTCATATCGAAGCGGCATCTGATTTATAAACTCATCAGCTTTACTCAGCTTGCAGGCTTCAATTATATCCTCAAGCGTCGCATCCTCGTTTCCAAGTTCCAAATTTTCACGGATAGTTCCGCTGAAAAGGAATATATCCTGTGAAATATACGCTATCCTGTTTCTTAAAGATTCAAGATTAATATCTTTCAAATTATAATCTCCTATAAAAATCTCTCCCTTTTCCCATGGATAAAAACTCATAAGAAGCTTTGACAGAGTTGTTTTTCCTGAGCCGCTTTCTCCAACAAGAGCTATTTTTTCTCCTGCTCCGATTGTCATATTTATGTTTTCGAGCACAAGCTTTCTCGTTCCATACCTGAAATCCAGGTTTTCTATTTTTATAGGATAGTTTAAAGTCTGTGGAGATAGCTTCCTGTTTTCATCTGCTGCCTTTTCAAGTTCTAAATCAAGGATCTCGCTTAAACGTTCTGCCGCTACGATAGCGGTCTGCATTGTAGGCTGAAGATTAATCAGATTCTTAACAGGATCCAGAAAATATGCCAGTAAAGCATTAAAAGTCAATAAGCTTCCGAGTGTCATATTTCCATTAAGAACACTTACAACTCCTACCCAAAGAATCACAGTACCTCCGATCGTTGAAATTGCTCCGGTTAGTGTCTGCTGAGCATTGGTAATCATACCGCCCTTAAATACGCTTTTTAGTAGTTTCACAAACAGCTTGTCCGTTTTTGCCTGCGCTTTATCCTCTGCATGAAACGCTTTGACCGTTTCTATTCCATTCAGGGTTTCAACAAGATATGATGTAACCTGTGAATTATCCTCCATCTGCTTTTCATTTATCTTCTTTACAGGTTTGTTAAATGCAAAGACTATTACTCCGTACAGAGCTACAACTATTACAGAAATTCCAAATAACAGATGATTTTGTGAAAACAGCGCTATACCGCCTACGAGCGCCATAAGTGTATCTATCATAATGGATAGCGTTGCGCTTGAAATTGCGTCACGGATTTTTGAAGCGTCCATAAACCTTGATACTATTTCACCGACTTTTCTAGTTCCGAAAAAATTCATAGGAAGACCAAGTACATGCTGATAGTATCCTAAGATCAGCGGAATATCCAGCTTTTGACTGAGATACAGCATAAGATGATTTCTAAATGCTTCAAGAACAGCTTTAAAAATATATAGAACGATAACTCCTATTGAAAGGGTTATCAGGGTTTTTCTAAGTGAATTAGGTACAATATCGTCCATGATAAACCGAAAATAGAATGATGTCAATATTCCAAATACGGTTATAATAAGAGAAGAAATAAAAATATTGAGCAGAAGTCTTTTCTGTGGAAACATAAGCCCGAAAAACCTTGATAAAACCCCTTTGTTTTCGTTTCCTTTCTGAAACTTTGAAGTTGGGACAAGAAGAATAAGAACTCCTGTCCAGATTTTAAAGAATTCTTCCGGAGTATATTTTACAATGCCCTTTCCCGGATCGGCAATTATTATTTGTTTTTTTGTTATTTTATGTATCACCACATAGTGGAGCAGACTTCCGTCTACAACTACATGAGCTATTGCAGGAAGCGGAAACTCGGTAAAGAAGGCCTCTTTATCTCCCTTTACTCCCTTAGCGGAAAAGCCCAGCTGCTCTGCAGCTTTTATCATACCGTATGCATTTGTGCCTTGCTTATCTGTTCCGGCAACCTCTCTGATTTTTGAAATCGAAAGATTCAGTCCGTATTGCTTTGATATTGTTGCAAGGCAGGCTGCTCCGCAGTCGGTTATGTCGTGTTGTTTTACACAGTAGTATTTCATTTTTTTCACTTCCTAAAATAAAGCTTACTATTTTTGCTGTTTCTAATAAATGTGCACCTCTGAATACTTTTATAAACTTCAAAAGTGTACATATTATTAGTTTATAATGTTTATATATCAGTGAAGCATTGAATATATGAATCTTCCAATATATTCACCGTTTGTAAATGCTAAATTAGATAAAAGTAAAGTAATAAAAGCACCTAAAAACAATTTTGCGATGGGATAATTAGAAAGGATTGTTAAAGCTTTTTCAAACATTTTATCCTCACTTTCCTTGACCTTCCTTATGGTATCCATAAAATACACCAGCGGTCATACAACCACCTACGCAGAATCCAATTACTGCAGCCCAGATTACAAATCCACCATCAATTTCATAGAGTTCACATTTTGATAATTCAGTAAAATTATTGGTCATAATTTATACCTCCTTAAAAAACATATTTGCAAAGCAAAATTGCTCCGCCAACTACAACAACACCTGCCGCTCCTCCGATAAGGAATGAACCGATTATACCAATAGCACCACCATTTACATCTGTTAAATCATTATTGCTTAATACTTCAAACTTAGTTGCTTTCATAGTATTTAACCCTCCTTTTTAGTGTGTAACAGCGTAAAATGTGCGACCAATTTTTTCGCCACATTCAAATGCTAACTTACCAAGTGCCAAACAAGCTGTAAGTGTTCCGATAAACACTCCAGTGCTTCCACCATCAACATCGTTCATTTCATCTGCAGAAAGCTCTGCAAAGCCATTTTTCATAACACTTTCCATTGTTATGTACCTCCTTGTAATTTTTAAATTTTTTATATCAAAGCTTATTGTCATATTGTGCACTATATGATTTTTAGCTGAGATAGCTTTTTCTTTTTTCATTATTATATTACATACTTTAAGTATTTGTATTCAATTTTATTCCAATGGTCACTTAACAACCGTGAACGTCATAATTCTTACAGGATTAAGTAAATTTAAAGGATATTATCACAAACACCAACATACATATCAACAATCATATTGTCAACATCATTTTGACTTGCAGGCTCTCGAACTGTTACATTGTATCCTGCGGTTATCGGCATAAGATCATGACTGTTTATGTACTGCATAAGTTCATTTGCACTATTCTGAAGCATTGCAGGATTACCCTCATGTCTTATTTTAACAGCGTTATTAAGCCGAAACAACGGCTTGAATTTAAAATCAGAATATGTGGCTATTTTTTTATCTAAAGGGATCAAAACCTCTATATCCATAACTGACTGTCCGAATTCGTTTTCAACTGCATATGTAACAGTAACAGTCGGTCCGGTCTTACATGCTTTGTTTTCCTGAATCAGATTTTCGAAGTTTCGCATAACCTCTTCCATCTTCTGCTGAGTTACCTTTCCTCGAAATGAAACTACATTTTTCATTTCAAGCGTGTTGTTTTCAGTAATTGTCATTTCAGATTTTCCTCTCTTTCTTTTACAAGTCTTTTCAAAGCTTCAGGCTCCTCGGCTGATGGCATATGAAAAAACATGTCTTATTAGAAAACCAAAAAGATAACGCCATCGCCAAAGATGCTGTAAAACTTCCATACCTAACCATAAATTTTTTAAACCTTTTCATAATTAAACCTCCAGTAATTTTAAACTTCGTTTTTTATTATAACAATATTTTAAATATTTGTGCATATTTTGTTGCGAATGGTATTTTTATGCCCCTAAACGGTAGTTTTTATCTAAAAATCTATTTTTTAAGTTACCTAGTAATTGTAAAATCACAACAGTTAAAAATGTGATGTCAATTAGAATACATAATCTATTACATTTAAAAAACATAAAGATTAAAAATATTAAAATGATTAGTGCAGAAAGTTTTATATACGAGATCCTCTGCTTTAATTTTTGCTTTTTATCTAACACTTTATGGCAGCTGTCAACAGGCGTGAGAAATCCTACAGCTATTAATAGGATTAAAAAGATAATTGCTGCTGCACTGTTTTCTATTTTTAATGTACTTGAAAGAAAAATTGATATAATATAAATTGCAATTGAAACTACAAAACACACTGCACTGCTTTCGGCATGAAAGCCTCCGGCTATGCTTCTTAAAGGAATTATAATTAATAAAAATATAACGCTGTCAATTAACTTATTTAAAATAAGTCCGATTGTAATTGTAATTATTATGTTGCTTCCCATTTCGATTAGCCCTGTCAAACAATAACTATATAATTCATATTCACTTTCTTCTAAAATATTGTTCTTTATGAGCCATTTCACAAAATTATTACTTATTTTTTTAAACATAAAAAAACCACCGCTCTATGTTATAATCATAAAGCAATGGTATCATATGGAAAATTATAAATGATTTAAAATAAAATGAACGGTTTATTTACATCCCTGAACGGTTACTCGTCCAACAAAGGTAAAACTATTGTAGCTTCAAATTTTGACTCTTTACGTTCAACTGTAAAACTACCTCCATACTTTTCAGAAATTCTATTGACATTGCTCAAACCATATCCATGTCTAACCTTATCAGGTTTGTCACTTTTCAATTTCAATATTGTATTTATTCCTTCTGCTGAATTTAAAATATTTAATACAAGAGCCGTATCGGTCGTGAATATATTTACATCTATATATCTGTCATCAAGATTTCTGATCTTTTTACATGCCTCTATAGCATTATCCAAAAGATTTCCCAAAGCAACGCTGAGATCATATCTTTCAATATTAATTTTACTCTTATCTATACTTATATCTGTTTTAAATCTTATCTTATTAGCTTCAGCTGTATTAAAAGCATTACTAACAAGTGCGTCTATAACTAAATAGCCTGTATTAACTTTTTTATATGATTTTTTAACATTGTCTATAGCTTTATCAATATAATCTATCGCTTCCTTATAGCTCTGCTGGACTGCACATTCGCGCAGATATACCAGATGTTTATTTGTATCATGAATAATACTGCTTATACTTTTAAATGACATAGACGTCTGTTCATATTTTTTCTCCTGAAACATAAATTGAGTTTCAAGCTGAGTTTGTTTTTCTCTGATCTCATTAGCCTGTATAATATTATTAAGCAGGTAGTATACAATAAAATTAATCACAAGTATTCCAAGTATCGCTGTATTAGTTGTAAATCCGGCATTTACAACGGTCCCTTTTGATTCAATTGTAACAGCGACTATAATAAAAATACTCAGCAATGGGATAATTATTAGACAAAGATAATCTTTTACATTTGCTCTTACCGAATCTTTTTTCATTATTAAGAGTACAATTATCACCATGATAAACTTTATTAATTTGGACAGCATTACAGTATAAAGGTACGCGTCCTGAGACAAAGACGCTGTGGTACAAGCATATTCATAAAAGTCATAATACTGTTTGCAGCCACCTCAGACAGCATTGAAAATACCTGAAGTGATATTGCCGCAAATATTTTTGCAATAATATTTGATTTATACATCAAGGTAAAAACAAAATACTCTATTAAACCAAGCAGTATAAAAAAAATCCACGTCATATTCGGTATTCTTATAAACCAGAATCCTATTCCCAAAAGCAGATATATAAAATAACATATCGGCTTGACAGCCCAATTCTGCAGATCCTTTAAAACGATCTCTAAAAATATCATTACTATAGCTACGTCAAAAACAGAAGCAGCTATTGTAAAAATCAGCTGTAATAATTCACTCATTATTTTTTATACCTCACGATCATATATTTCGAGAAAGTATCTTTTACTTCCGATAGTTTTCTGCGGCTGATTTCTACCGTTTTTCCATTTGTCAGTTCCACAAGATTTGCATTAAACTTTTTTATATACTTCATATTAACTAATACTGATCGGTGAACACTGATAAAATATTGATCTTTCAATCGAGTTTCCATCTCAGCTATTTTTCCCTTTATTTCAAATTCTTCTGTTGTAGTAGTAACGAGTAGGTCCGATTTTGTTGTCATATTTTTTATAGTCTCAAAGCAAACTACCTCATCCAAATATAAAAGTATTTCCCCTTTTTTAAACTCACGACAGCTATGTTAGTTTGCAATTCATTTATGTATCCAATAATTTTTTGAAATTTCTCCTTAAACAAATGATATGAAATAGGCTTTGTTAAATACTGAAAAGCTTGTACATCAAAGCTGTCCTGCATATATTCGGGATAGCTGGTAATAAAAACAATCAATACATTTCTATCTGGAAATTCACGAATTAATTGTGCAGTTTCAATTCCATTTAACTCCGGCATTTCTACATCGAGAAATATTATATCGTATTTTGCAGTCTTAGCGTTATAAGCTTTTATTAAACTTTTACCGTTTGTATATCTATCCACTATAAATTCTATTTCGGATTCAAATGAAAATCGGGTTATAAAATCGCATATTTTTTTGATTTCTGATAATTCATCATCACATACAGCTATTTTAAAAAGCACGGCAATTCTCCTCATTTTGTTTTTCTTAACTATTTTAGCATATCATAAAATTTATTTCAACTATTATAATTACCGTTCAAGGCTCTAAAAACATCTTTCACACTAATTTAATCGGCTGTCTATAAAATTTCAATACACTCCCCCAGGCAACGATGACGAACTCGGAATATCATATCCACGTTTACAAAACGGTTCAACCTATAATATAATGGTACAAGCAGAAACTATCAATATTATATAGGGATTTTATTAACCGAAATAATTTAAAGCCTGTAAAGATTTAAGAGTCTTTACAGGCTTTTTGTTTACGTTCTGGATGTTAACAGCAATTAACGCAATGCGTCAACGCTGGAAGTTTCAGCAAATTTTGCAGTAGATGTCCGGCTGTTTGCGGTAATAATTAACTGCTCCTAATCCACATTATCATCTTCCTTTATATCAAGGTTTAAACTGTCGATCCACTTTGTCACATCTAACTTCGATGCATTTCCCGAAAAGCGCATACCGTCAAGCCATGTCGTACCGCCCGAAGCGAGTGAATGCAGATTTGACGCGCTTGAACCTATAGGACTGCTTCCCGACGTGCAGAACGGAACAATAATTTTATCCGAAAAATCATAGCTTTCAATAAATGTATAAAATATTTTCGGCGCTTGTCCGTGCCATATAGGATAACCGATAAATACAATTTCATAATCATCCATATTTTTCACACTGCCTGAAATTTCAGGGCGTGCTGTCGGGTCGTTCTGTTCTCTGTCCGCACGGCAATCGGTGTAATATTTTAAATCGTCTTCAGTGTATGGAATTTCGGGAACTATCTCATAGATGTCTGCATTCAGATAAGAGGCGGTATATTCCGCAATTTTTTCCGTATTGCCCGTACATGAAAAATACGTCACAAGAATATCCATATCGTTTGCAGTCATATTTTTCATAACCTCACGCTTTAATAAACACAGGTCAAAAACATTCCATACGCCGTCCTTGCATAAATCAAAATCCTTGCCGTTACCTACAGTTCGTCTGCCGAGGAGAAAATCCTGTAAAACACGGACATCTTCAATTGCGTAGGTTTCATCAGCCAGTCCGGAAATCTGTGAAGCATTAATCTGAACAGCAGCTTTTGAATTTACAAAAGCTTTTGCACCGGAGCAGCCACATAGAATCACTATCAAAACTGTGAAAACAGATAATATTTGTTTCATATTGTACCTCCGATTTCTTTGATTATTCTTGCCGGATTGCCTGCAACAACCGTCATTGGCGGAACATCTTTCGTGACAACCGATCCTGCGCCAACGACTGCATTTTCGCCTATTGTAATTCCCGGCAATACGGTAGAATTTGAACCTATCCAAACATTTTTACCTATATGTACAGGTTTTGCAAACATATTTCTCCGCTTTTCGGGAATAAAATTATGATTTAGTGTAGCAATTACCACGTTATGTCCTATCTGCGCGCCGTCATCAATGGTAATTCCTCCGTGATCCTGAAAACGGCAGCCCGAATTGATAAACACGTTCTTTCCTACAATAATATTTTTGCCGAAATCCGTTGTAAATGGTGGAAACAAGCTGAATGTTTCGTCCACGTCCTTTCCGATCAGCTTGGAAAAAAGCTGCCGTATTTCTTCAGGGGTGTGATAGCTGTTATTCAGGCAGCAGGTAATCTTCATATCTTCACTGCTCATAATCCCCATGAATTTATGAATGTCGGAATCTACTGTTATCTCCTGACCGCTGCGGATAAATTCGAGAAATTTTTCAATTGTCATCCAATTACCTCATCATCAATTTAAAGCGTAGTTAAAACGGGATTGTTCAGATAATTATACAAACGATCAATTTCACTTGGTTCTGAGCAATCAAGCATAGACGGACAATTTTTATCAAGTGCGTTGATTTTCCGCATATCTTCATCAGACAGTTCAAAATCCCATATTGAGATATTTTCCTCCATGCGGTTTTTGTGAACCGATTTCGGAATAATAATAACACCTTGCTGTATCTCCCAACGAAGTATTACCTGTGCAGGCGTTTGCCGTATTGACCAGCAATTTCAGCCAAAACAGGCTCCTGAAACATTCCTTTCATACCCTCGGCAAACGGCGCCCACCCCTCTGGCTGAACTCCAAGTTTTCTCATTAGTCCCAATTCATCATGCCGTTGGTAATGAGGATGACGTTCAATCTGATTTACCATTGGCTTTATTGTTGCATTGTAACACAAATCCATAAGCCTTGCAGAGTCAAAATTGCATACGCCTATACTTCTTATCCTGCCTTGTTCATATAGTTCTTCCATAGCTCTCCACGCTCCGTAGTAATCCCCGAGCGGCATATGAATAAGATACAAATCAAGATATTCGAGACCAAGATTTTTCAGGGAACGCTCAAAGGCCCATTTGAGATTATCATATCCCATTTCCTGAATATAAGCCTTTGTAGTAATAAAAAGCTCATCGCGGCTTACGATACACTCATCAATCGCCTGCTTTACAGCATCGCCGACAGCCTGTTCGTTTTTGTATGAACTTGCGGTATCTATCAGACGATAACCGGTGTGTATCGCGTCAAGAACTATATTTTTACATTCCGTTTCGGATATTTGAAATACGCCGAATCCCTCCGTCGGCATTTCAACACCATTGAAAAGTTTTACAGCGGGAATATTAATCATGAGAGCATTGCCTCCTTTATTTAAGGTTATTCCTGAAAAATGTTTCTATCTTATCAAACGGAATTTTGGTTATATTGTCATAAAGGTCAACATGATTGCAGTTAGGAATAACAAGCAGTTCCTTAGGATCATTTGCATTGTCATATGCCGTATCGCTGAAAAAACGACTTTCAGCCTGTTCACCGACTATAAAAAGTATCGGACGAGGAGAAATTTCATCAATGTGCGCAAGCAACGGATAATTTATAAACGCAAGGTCGCTTGTCGTGGTAAATCCGCCGCGAGCATTGCGATGATGACCGCGATTTGTTGCATAAAACTCAAAAAACTCTCTCCATATGCCCTGCATTTCGTCAGGAATTTCCATTACTGCTTCTTCGGGAAAAGTCGGGATATATTCAGGATAGTTGTTTTCTGCATCTTTCCAACGCTGTAAGGAAAGCTTTTTCTTTGTTTCCGATATCTGTTCGGGAGACTGTCCTGCACGGGCGGCAAAACTCATATCGTACATACTTGCAGTAACAACAGCCTTGATGCGCATATCAACGGCAGCCGCAGAAAGAGCAAATCCACCGCTTCCACAGATGCCCAAAGCGCCTATCATTTCACGGTCAACATAGCTTTGAAGTCCGAGAAAATCCACACCTGCACTGATATTCTCACTGAACATATCGGGCGATGATACATGACGAGGTTCCCCTCCTGATTCACCCATATAGCATGGGTCGAATGTAAGAACTACAAATCCACGATTGGCAAGTTCATTTGCATACACACTCGGTCCTTGCTCCTTTACCCCGCCATATGGAGCGCCGACCACAATTGCAGGATATTTTTTTGATTTATCCATATTTTTTGCAGCATAAAGATCGCCTGCAAGCGCAATCCCATAACGATTGTTGTAGCGGACTTGGATTCTTTCAACATTTTCATTAAGTTCACAAATATAATTATTCATAAATCATTCTCCTTTTTGTTTGGTTTTGCAGATAAAGCAACCGCAGGCATTCATTTTTTCAGCATCTGCAAGGCTGATATAATTCTGCAAGGCTGATATAATAATGTTCTCTGCCGTTCTTGAAACCCGCAGTCTGCAAGAAAATATTCAATTTTTTTATAATATTATTCCTTTGACTTTATTGTATATCATATTTCTGAAAATTGCAAATAGTTATTAGCAATGGTTTATCATCGTTAACAGGAATGATAAAACCGTGCATATTATTATCAATGGGACGGTCATTATGATTGAAATAAGCCTTTTACACTTTTTTCTTTTCATTGTAACGTTAACAATTGAGTAACTGAATAGTATCCCTCTGATACTTTCCGAGCAGACATTTTCGCCTACGGTAAAGGCATTTTATGGGATAATTTGCAAAAACAGCGTTATAAATTATAATTTATAATTAAATAATAAAGAACGTACTGATAAAAATAGATAATAGTACGACAATCAATTCCTTATAACAAATTTTATGATTATTATCAATCAATAGCTTATGGCAATAATAATTATAAAAAATCCGCGCTCATAAAGAGTACGGATTTTTATATATATATCTTATTTTATAATTAATAATTACAAAAATTATACTGTCATTTATTCTGCAATTTTAAAAATAGCTCTTACAAAATTATACATATGAGGCCGAATCGTATAACCGCCGTGATCGCCTCCTGAAACATAGTGCCATATATGATTTGTATCATTCTTAAGCATTGCTTCGTGGTATTCTACAGGTGTCGACCAAACAATCTGGTCATTCGATCCCGCGCTTACCATAAGTAGATAAGGCTTTATTTCGTCGAATTTTAGTTCGGAATCTGAAAGTAAATCTGTTGTAAGACCGGGTGCAGGGCACATAGCGCCTACATAGCCAAACAAATCGGGACGAGAAAATCCGATGTAAAGCGATTCTCTTCCACCCATTGAAAATCCTGTTATTGCAGTGTTTTCCCTGCCGACTTTAACGGAATAATTCTGTTCCATATACGGCATGATTTCTTTGATAAGAAGATATATAAAGTTATCGTATGCAGCGTTGTTTTTTGCGTCAAGCCCATCGCATTTATCCTGTGTTTCGCTTGCATAAATGTCGGGAAAAACTACTATCATATCCTCAGCTTCACCGTCTGAGATAGCATTTCCGATAATCTGTCTAAGCCTAAGCGACACGTCTCCTGCATCAAGCAACGAGTCCTCATTTCCCCAGTACCCGTGAAGAACATACATAACGGGATACTTTTTTGACGAAGTGTAGCTTGCCGGAAGCAGAACATTAAAGCTTTTGTTACGTTTACATACATTGGAATAAATAGTTTTCTTTTCGTATGTGCCGTATTCTGTCCCTGATTTTTCATTAATTGCTTCACTTGGTTCGTTTTCTAAAATATTTGCTCTTATTTGATTCATATAATTATCAGGCGTTATTGTTATCTCTGATAACGTAAATTCTTTTCTTTTACCGAGAATAAAATCCTGAAGCTGTTTCAAATCGTCCTCGTCAACTTGGCCGTTTAAGTTAACGTCGGCTGCATCAACTGACAAATCATTTTCGAATCCACTAATAAGACCTCTTCTTACAGCAACTATGTCAAAGCTGTTAATTACTCCGTCAAAATTCACATCGCCTTTTATTATGCTCTGCTGATTTATGGCTAACACCACGTAGTTTACAGAGTTACCGTTTCCGCCGTTAGTACCGAGAGTAACAATCTCTCCAGCGCCGACATTTTTCTTAAAAAGCTCCAGAGTGAGGTCATTTGATGTTTTCATGGTAAAGTTAGTTTTTGTCCAGCTATTCAGCCACAAAGGCAAAATTTCTGTGACTCGAGAGTCCATAGCAACGTAAACAGTAATATTATCGCCTGCTGTAAATGAACCTAAATCAGTTGTCACAAGCTTAGAATCGCAGGCTGTCTTAATAACCTCTGCACTAATTAAATTTGACGGTAAAGCCGTTACCGTAAAATCACGATCGCCAAATAATGTTGAACCTATATTAAAATCCCCGTTATCATTAATTGACCAATTACCAGCATTCAATGTATCAGTGACAGTAAGATTTTTTATAAGCGTCCCATTCAGTATTTGTGGTTCTGTATCTCCAAAATCTCCGTTTAATGTAAAGCAATCAATATAAAGCGTACTTGGAAGAGCAGCATTAGCTTTTAGTTCAATTTTATTATCGCCTTTATTAAGAGTAATCTGCTGAGATATTGTTTTCCAATCGCTGAGTGACGAACCCTTTGACAATGAAAGAGTATTTACCTTAGAACCGTTAACATACAAGTCAACATTATTGGTATCAGATGTCACTGAATATCTAAGAGTCATATTAAATGTTCCTGATTTTTCGGTAGAAACAGTATCTTTTACAGCAGCATTCGAATTAACGCCAAACTTCATAAAGCCCTGTCCCCAAAAATTATCTGTACCGCTTCCGCAGCCGTTTGTCACATTGCCCTCAATATTTTTATAATCGAAGAATTCGCCTTCGTACTGACGTTCCCCTTCATAAAAATCGGGAAATAAGGGTTCAACAAGCTTTGCTGTCTGATAGAAGGTTTGTCTGCCGATTTCATTTCCGCAACAGCTTACGGACAAATCTACAGGACCGTTATGTTTGACTGTAATTGTATAGGTATCGTTTGAGTAAGAAGATGATATATCGCTTAACGTCTGATTGAAGCCTCTATCCTTATGAATTTTTATATTCGGCTCAGACGAACAGCCTGAAATTTTAATCGTAGTAGTTTTCAGTGTAGTTTTTGCGTCCTCGTCATAATTATTAAGGTAGAAGTCGATGTGATCCGAGTATTCATTCATAATACCGGAACCGTATGCTGTAAATGACATGTCTACCTCTTACAGGTGTTGTATTTCAGCAACATAACGCCTCCTGCCGCAGTTCCGTCCTTGTAAGGATTATAAGCAATCCATGTGTTTTCATTTCTTCCAACATAGCAGTTGCCCCAGTATTCGGAAGCGTAAAGCTTATTGAATTCGTCCTGTTTTGCGGCAATAGTACTCCATCTTGACGCAATTTCCGACTGCTTAACCTGAACGGGAATTGACTTTGCAAGGTCGTCCTTTAGCGCATAAACAGTAGGAATTGTTTGATAACGTCCGGTACTCTTATAAAGGTTATGGTTATCTTTTAAATTTCCATCTCCGGGCATACGATAAAGCCCTTCAAAAAGTGACGGATATGTACTGTATTTATCATCATTGCTTCCCGAATTGACATCTTGAATTATAACAACCTTTGTACGTTCAATAACCTCTTTACGATCAGGAATACGAATTGTACCATCCTGAACTTTACGGAACATATCAATTACCGTATTTTGATATTGGTCATACATATCCCACTTACGAGTTGTATAGCCCTCGCTATCAGCAGACGGCCATAATTCCTTAAAATCATCTGCCCATACAAGCTCGGGACCGTCTATAACAGTAGCGCATTTAGAGCCATACGCTCAAGATGAATAGGCAGTCCGGTAGAAAGACGATACTGATCTTTAGAAGAAACGCCTGTACCCGACCACGTTGAATCAGTCCAGCCCGTTTCGTCATAACGAATTCCAAAGTTTCCGCAGTAACCTGAAATATATGCCCGTATACAGTACTTTCTACATCGGCAATATAGCTCGCCTGTGTATATTTTTCTTCAAGAATAAGGTTATCGGAATAAAGACGGCAAGATTCTTCCCATGAAGGAACACGCTTCAGCATTGCAATCGGATTTATATTAGGGCTCCACTGGTTTGCACACCAGCTTATATCAAGATAACCGCCATACTTATTACAAAGCTTTAAAAGTTGTGCAAAATGTTCATAGCGCTGAACTGGTGTAATCGGGAAATCCCCCTGCTGTTCAAAACCCCAGAACTGTTCGCAATAATTATAACCGATAAAATTGGGGTAATCACGGAAAAATTCACCGTAAATAGTATTATCGAGGTCTCCGCCGCTACTGGAAACAAATTGATCCTTATTTATAAAATCAACAATGTTTCCCGACTTATCATAATCAGGAAAATGGCTTTGACCACCACTTGAAGGCTGAATCATTGTCCAGACGCCCCTGTCGGCGCAGGTTTTCAACCACGATTTAGCGCACTCATAACCGTTCTGAATCATCAGCCATTTATTTGTTTCATGATTCCAGTTAATAGAAAGTGATATGTTAAATACAACATACGGCAGTACATCATCAGGAATTAAGTCGATAATTTTTTCTGGATCAGCGTAATTCCACGAATCAATATGAACAATCCACATGGGCGATTCTGCCGAACATGGCCGGCGCATAGTACCGGCCGCATTTACCGAATAAGGCGTTACCTCAAACAGCCCGCTCAAGGCTGAAAGCGGATTTTCCGAGGTTGCTTTTGACGCTGGCAGGGAAATTATCATACCTAACATCATCACAACCGTCGTTAATACTGAAACAAATTTTTTTAACTTCAATATAAACTCCTCCTTAAAATTATTGCTTTATTCATTTTGATTCAAACTAAGCCCTATAATTAATATTAAATGTTTTATGTAACATTTTTGAAATAATTTTATAATCCTATACTATCATATTATCACTAAAACTACAACTCACATAATGTACTAATAGTGGATATTATGTATAAACTCGTTGACTTTTTTCTACTATTATGATACAATATCATAAAATACGCAGGTGATGGTATGAAATATAAAAATAATAAAAGACCAATATTTGGGGTTATTGCCGCACAAGCCGCCGATATGGAACAGCATCAGATTTTAAATGGAATTATCGAACAAGCACAGAATTTTAACATTGATATTGCTGTATTCACAAATATCTATAATCCTAATGAGCCTAATCCCTCTTTATACAGTGAAAATGAGATTTACGATCTAATTCTTTCGCCGGAACTCGATGGAATTATTTTGATTTCAGAAGCAATCATTAATACTGACCTCCAAAAACGAATTAAGCATAATCTCGAATCAAGGAATCCTATTCCGGTAATATTAATCGGCACACCGCTTAATAGCTTTGATTTATCTGATTTGACAGTAGTTAATACAGATGATGAAAATGATATAGAAGATATAACAAACCATCTAATTGAAGCTCATGGATTCACTGATATTCATATCCTTACAGGACATAATTTTCTTGAAGCCTCGAATTTAAGAGTCAACGGATATAAAAAATCTTTAGAAAAGCATGGAATTCCATTCGATTCAAACAAGGTTTTTTACGGAGACTTCTGGATGAACTCCGGAACTGCGCTTGCTTGCAGATATATAAATGGAGAACTAAAGTTTCCGGAAGCTATTTTATGTACGAACGATTATATGGCTTACGGTCTTTTGGACAAGTTTATGGAATGCGGTATAGACATTCCTGATAAAGTTACTGTAATCGGATACGAATATGTCCGTGAACGGTTATACCATTATCCGATTCTTACCACTTACCAAAGAAACAGAAAAGCATTAGGAATAAAAGCAATTAATATACTTTTAAAAAAAATAAATATGTCCGCTGATACTGATATTTTATTAAAAGGTGAAATTATATATGGAAAAAGCTGTTCCTGCGGCATTAAACAAGATCAATTTTTTAAAGAACTTCAATCAGCGCGCACAAAAAAAACTTATGATTTTCTAAACCTGTTCAGCCAGATGGATCATCGTCTTACAGAATGTAAATCAATATCGGATTTTGTAAACGTACTTCATGACTTTATTTTTCTTATCCGAGACGTAAATGAAGTTTATCTTTGTCTTTCAAAAAATTGGTACGACGACAATCCCGGCAGCAGTGTTATGGAATGTTATAAAATAATATCGAATAAAGATAAAGAAACGCTATCAAAGATTGATAAATATAGTTTTACAGATATTTTCTCACGCGTTCCCTATTCTGCGGCATATTTTTTTAATCCTCTTTTCTTCGCAGATAAAATGATGGGATATGTGATTCTGAGATATGATTATCCTGACACCTATGATCATATTTTCAGAAACTGGCTCAAATCCGTATCTAATGCACTCGAATTTCTACGAATGAAAATGATATTCGTTACCTATTGCAATGTCAGAATATCTCCGAGCATTATGATTCTTCAACGGGACTTTATAATCTGACCGGATTTGAAAATGCAGTTAATTTCGCTGCCTTAGCTGCACCAAAGAAATCGCTTTTTTTATTGATTTTAAAAACTGAAATTTTCTCATCAGAAATTCGGTTCGAAAAGCAAGATACAATAGTTTCAATAACTAATGAAATTGCCGACGCATTAAAATCTCTTTCAATAAATAAAAATGACTTATTTGGAAGAATTAACCGCAACACTTATGCCTGCGCTTTAATAGGTTATTTCGCCGACGATTATGCAGACTTAATTACTGATAAACTGAAAACGCTTATTTTGCACAAAACACACTATACAAATGAATTTGGAATGGATTCGTTTATATGTTGCTGTAGAATTTTTAATAAGATGCAATATTTTAGTTTAAAAGATGCGATCTCTGAAACAAATAATATAATAAATGAAAATATATTAGAACGTTCTAAAAAACGTTCAATGTTTCAATATAAAGAGTTCCAAGAGCTCAGAGACAGTATTTATCTTAATCCTGCCGAAAAAGTTAATCCTGAAGTTTTATGCCGAGAGCTTAATATCGGAATCGCCCATTTCAGACATGTTTATAAGAATTTCTTTGGAATAAGCTTTAATCAGGACTGTATTGCAAGTAGAATGTCGCTTGCTAAATTTCTGCTGTTTACTACGTCGTTTGATGTAAATACTATCGCCGCAAAATGCGGTTACAGCGATGAAAAATATTTTATGCGGTTATTTCAGAAAAATACTTCATTTACACCAAGTCAGTATCGTAAACTCTTTTACTTAAATGTATAAACGTTATCTTACTCGACTTAAAACACACTAATTTAAGTTGACGGCTTTATAATAAAATATTTTCAGCCCACATTAAAAAAGCCGTTTAATGCAGTAAATATAAGAATAAAAAAATAAGACCGGATTTTATCCGCCCTTATTTTTTATTAATTTCCTCGCATTTTGTAAACCTTATTTGAATTTCGCTACCGAAGCCGTATGCCTGCAATTATCATCTGATGGTATAACGGCTTTAAATAAATTATGACAAGCGACCTTTAAAATCCTCGTATCCGAACTGTCTTATGATTTCAATTCCTCCGTCTGTTCTCAAAACTGCAATAGACGGTAAAGGCATTCCGTTAAAAGTATTGTTTTTAACCATACTGTATATTGCCATATCCTCAAAAACAAGAATATCACCCGCTGAAAGAGGAGAATCAAACGAATATTCTCCAATCATATCCCCTGCAAGGCAGGTCTGCGATCCAAGACGATAGGTGTAGCTTTTTTCTCCGGGAATTCCTGAACCGTAAAGAGGAGGACGATAGGGCATTTCAAGAACATCCGGCATATGACATGCAGCAGAAGAATCTATAATTGCCGTCGGCATATCGCATTCAGTAATATCCAAAACCTTTGTTGCAAGATATCCTGCGTTTAAAGCTACCGCTTCGCCCGGCTCAAGGTAAACTTCGACTCCGTATTTCTGACGTATTCTTTTAATACAGCGTATTAGTCTCGGTATATCGTAATCGGAGCGCGTAATATGATGACCTCCGCCGAAATTCAGCCATTCCATATCGCCGATATACTGTCCGAATTTCTCTTCAACAGCATTCAGCGTTGCTTCAAGAGCGTCTGAATTCTGCTCGCACAGCGTATGAAAATGAAGTCCTGAAACGCCCTTTAGATTATTCGGCTGAAAGCTTTTAATCCTTATTCCGAGACGTGATTTCGGCGAGCATGGATCGTAAATTTCATGTCCTTTCTGCGTAGACAGTTCAGGATTTATACGCAGTCCTATTTTTTTCCCCGCTTTCAATACTTTTTCACGGTAAAGTTCCAACTGGGAAAACGAATTAAAAATAATATGTCCGCAATAAGAAATAATTTCATCAATTTCTTCAGCTCGATATGCCGCAGAAAAAACATGATTTTCTTTACCCATGCATTCATAGCCAAGGCGCGCCTCGTAAAGACCACTGCATGCAGTTCCGCTTATATACTTACCGATAAGCGGATAAAGTGAAAAAGCTGAAAAGGCCTTTTGTGCAAGCAGTATTTTACAGCCGGAGGCGTTTTGAACATATTTAAGTATTTCAAGATTTGATATAAGCCGTTTCTCATCAATTATATAACACGGCGTTTCAATATTTTTATATCAAGCATTTCAATTCACAAATCTAACCGCAGTACCGTAAGCCATAACCTCCGCGGCGCCCTGCATAACCTCTGCCGAAGCATAACGGATATTGACAATTGCGTCTGCGCCGAGGGCTTCCGCCTCCTGCGCCATTCTTTTTGTAGCAAGCTCGCGGGCTTCCATCATCATAATGTTATAATCCTTAAGCTCTCCTCCTACAATGGTCTTTAGGCTCTGCATAATATCCTTTCCTATATGCTTTGACTGTATTGTCGAACCCTTTACAAGTCCGAGCATTTCAAAATCTTTGCCGGAAATATAATCTGTGTTTACTAAAATCATCTTTTCATCTCACCTTTATTAGTTTTCAGTCTACCAAAACCGGATCAAAGTTTTCTTTCCAAGGAAGCCCCCATTTATTCAAAGCCTCCATAAAAGGATCCGGATCAAATTCTTCGACATTGTAAACTCCGGCTTTTTTCCATTTTCCAGTAAGCACCATCATCGCGCCGATCATAGCCGGAACGCCTGTTGTGTATGAAACAGCCTGTGATCCGACCTCTTTATAGCATTCCTGATGATCGCATACATTGTAAACATAGTATTTAACAGGCTTGCCGTCCTTTTGCCCCTGATAAATACATCCTATATTTGTTTTTCCCACAGTTCTCGGACCAAGTGAAGCCGGATCAGGCAGAACCGCCTTTAAAAACTGAAGCGGTACAATCTCTCTGCCTTCGTACATGATAGGCTCTATTGAAGTCATTCCAACATTTTCAAGGCACTTCAGATGCGTAAGATAGCTCTGACCGAAAGTCATAAAAAATCTGATTCTTTTTATTCCCTTTATATTTAAAGCAAGAGATTCAAGCTCTTCGTGGTGAAGCAGATACATATCCTTTTCGCCTACCTGATCGAAGTTATATACCCTTTTTATTTCCATAGGCTCCGTTTCAATCCACTTTCCGTCCTCAATATAGCTTCCCTTTGCGGAAACCTCTCTTATATTTATTTCAGGATTGAAATTTGTTGCAAAAGGATAGCCGTGATCTCCCCCGTTACAGTCAAGAATATCAATATAATTTATTTCGTCAAAGTAGTGCTTCTGAGCATAGGCTGAGAAAACTCCCGTAACTCCCGGATCAAAGCCGCAGCCAAGAACGGCGGTAATACCCGCCTTTTCAAAGCGTTCCTTATAAGCCCACTGCCATTTGTATTCAAACTTAGCAGTATCCTCCGGCTCATAGTTTGCAGTGTCAAGATAGTCTGTTTTGGTTTTAAGGCAGGCGTCCATAATAGTAAGATCCTGATAAGGAAGCGCAACATTGATTACTATATCCGGCTTTTCTCTATTAATCAGTGCGACAAGCTCGCTTACACTGTCCGCATCAACCTGTGCAGTAGATATTTTTGTCTCCGTTTTTTCTTCAAGCTCTTCCTTGAATTTATCGCACTTTGATTTAGTCCTGCTTGCAATGCATATTTCAGAAAAAACCTCGCTGTTCTGACAGCATTTATGAATAACCACACCGGCTACTCCCCCGGCGCCTATAATTAAAGCTTTAGACATTTTTATCAAACCCTTTCAAAATAATATTTATCAATAGCAATCCCAGTTATACATAACTTCGCTGAAATCGAGATTTTTAAGCTTTTCTCTGTTTATAAAGAAATTGCAGATTCCCGCGTCTCCCCACATAATTTTATCTTCGCCTTCTCCAAATTCGCTGTCAAGCTGAAGCAAAAGAAAATCACAGGGGGAGTATTCGTCTCTGGGATCTTCCTGAGTAAATCCCGGATACCCTCCGATTTTGTGACCGAATGCAGTTTCTCCGAGCTTTTCAAAGCTTTCCAGCTCACCAATATCAGTATTAAGGTCGTATGGCGATTCTATTGTTTTAGGCGGATTAAATGAATTATATGCATCGCAGAATTTAAGTCTGAATCTACAATCGTTATCGCTCAAGGATTCCTTTGAGTATTCAAACTGCAATCCGTACTCGCCGTTTACAGGCATATAATTTTCTCCGCTGTCAGCTTCATATTCATTGGGAATAATTTTAGATTTTATTTCTTCCTCGGTAACGCTTTTATCCGTATCGGGATAGTAAATTACACGGTGACAGTCATGAACGGTACTGTTTTCAAATTCAAGTCCCCAGCAATCGTCGTCTGAAATCCAGAACTGCAAAAGTCCCCGCTTTGGAAATTCCTCAAGCTTTACTTGCGAACAGTCAAGCTGTGCTAAAAGTCTCAGTTGATTACCCTTGCTGTCAGCAGGAAAATTGCCGTCATGGGGAATATATCCCAAACCGCCGACCTTACTTTCAAAAACAGTCGGCTTTGTTTTAGTCAGGGTAAGGCGAACGCATGGGGTTTCCGTATCTGAAGCAATGATTTTGAGAGCTTTTTCAGCCAAGTCTTTTTCAACTTCATCGGATTTTAGGGTTTTATGATTTACCAGCTCTTCTGATAGCTCGTCGCTTTTTTTCTTTTTAAAGATATCAAAAAATCCCATTTTAGTCCTCCTTATAAAAATACAGCAGAATTTCTCTTAAAAGCTTGCAGGCAAGCGCAGTCGACGCCCCGCTTTGGTCGAGCGTCGGAGAAAGCTCGTTTATATCAAGTCCTATAACATTAAGCTCCGATACCTTCTCAATAGCCTTTATAAGCTCATTATAGCTCACGCCACCGGCCTCGGGAGTACCCGTTCCGCAGAAGCATGACGGGTCAAGAACGTCAAGGTCAAGTGTAAAATAAACAGGTCTGTCCCCTGTTTTCTCCTTAATTCTTTCTATACCACTGAAATCAAACCTATTTGTATATACATGCTCCTTACCCCATAAAAATTCCTCTCTGTCGCCGCTTCTAATACCAAACTGAAATATTTTTCCGTCGCCTAAAAGCTCATGGCATCTTCTCATAACGCAGGCATGGGAAAGCTTCTGACCGAGGTAATCGTCTCTTAAATCCGCATGCGCGTCAAAATGAACTATACGAAGATCAGGATATTTTTTAACCGCCGCCCTGACTGCGCCGAGCGTTACAAGGTGTTCGCCTCCGATCATAATAGGCAGCTTACCGTCAGATATAATATTTTCAGTCATTTTTTCTATATCGTTAAGCGCGCTTTCAGGACTCCCGAAACAAAGCTCAAGATCGCCGCAATCAAAAATTTCAGCGTCAAGTAAATCCTTATCCTGATATGGACTATAGGTTTCAATTCCATAGCTTTCATTTCTCATAGCCGAGCTTGCAAAGCGTGCTCCAGGTCTATATGATGTAGTACTGTCAAAGGGCGCTCCGAAAATAGCGATTCGGCTTTCCGCATAATCGCTGTCGCAGCCGATAAATGTATGTATATTTTTACTTATATTCATTTATGCTCTCCAGATTCACGAAGCTGATCCCTTACATTGTTGGGAATTGCGAAACAGCCTGTGTGAAGTATTGTATTATAGTATTTTGTTTTTATTCCAAGAGAATTCCACCATTCTGATTTCAGGTCGCTTCTCGGATCATATTTTTTCGAGGCGAAGCCGAAAAGCCAATGTCCGGACGGATAGGTTGGAATATGAGCCTGATAGACCAGAGCGATTGGAAACGTCGATTTGATCCGGCTGTGAGCTCGTTTCATGGAATTGGAATAAGAGGCGTAAAAGGTGCTTTCGTGCTGGTTCACCAGGATACCGTCGTCTTTTAATGCCTTATAGCAATTGCCGTAAAACTCCTTTGTAAAAAGACCTTCTCCTACGCCGAAAGGATCGGTTGAATCCACTATGATTAAGTCGTATTCATTTTCCTTACTTCTGACAAAACGCAGTCCGTCCTGATAAAAAATATGAACTCTTGGGTCGGAAAGCCTTGAAGCGGTCTGCGGAAGATACTCCCTGCAAATTTCCACTACCATTTCATCTATTTCAACCATATCTATGTTTTCAACATGGTTGTAGCGGGTAAGCTCTCTTACGGTCCCGCCGTCCCCAGCTCCGATAACAAGTATATTTTTTATATCAGGATTTACCGCCATAGGTATATGCGTTATCATTTCATGATATATATACTCGTCCTTTTCGGTAACCATCAGATATCCGTCAAGAGTCAGTATTTTTCCGAATTCCTTGGATTCAAATATATCTATACGCTGATACTCGCTTTCAGCGCTTTTTAAATGTTTGTCTACCCTTATAGAAAATTTAACATTATCAGTATGGTTTTCAGTATACCAAAGCTCCATGAAATCCTCCTATTCTACAACCACATTGATATTTTCAATGTTTATGTCCTGTGTACCCGTCATCATACAGCCCTTTTCTTTAGCATAGAGGATATAATTTATTATATCGCCCGTTATTTTTTCACCAGGAGCAAGAATAGGAATACCCGGAGGATAACACATGACAAACTCACCGCATATATAACCTCCGCTTTCTGTTATCGGAACAGACTTTTTATCTCCGTAAAAAGCGGACTGCGGCGGCATAATAACCTGCGGATCTATATATTCATGGTCAAACATTCCGGCCTTGTCCTTGGAATAAAGTCGTTTTATTTCATAGAGCGAGGATATTAGCCGTTCAATTTCAAGAGCCCTGTCTCCGGCGGAAATGATCGCCAGAACATTTCCAATATCCCCGAATTCAATCTGTATATTGTATTCATCGCGCAGAATATCGTAAACCTCTATTCCCGCAAGACCTATATCCCTTGTGTGTATAGAAAGCTTGGTAGGATCGAAGCTGAAAAATGAATCGCTTCCGCAAAGCTCGCTCCCGAATGCATAGTAGCCTCCGAGCTTATTGATTTCAGATCTTGCATACTCAGCATATTGCACTGTTTTCCTGAAAATTTCCCTTCCGTTGAGCGCCAAATTTTTTCTTGCTATATCCAAGGACGCTATAAGAAGATAAGAGCCGCTTGTAGTCTGCGTAAGATTGATAATCTGTCTGATATAACCGGCGCTGACATTTTTTCCGCATAATAGCAAAGAGCTTTGCGTAAGAGAACCGCCGGTCTTATGCATGCTGACGGCTGCCATATCGGCTCCGGCAGCCATACCCGAAACAGGCATATTCTCCCCGAAATAGAAATGAGTGCCGTGAGCCTCGTCGACTAACGCAAGCATGCCGTTTTCATGCGCAAGCTTTACTATTTCCCGCAGATCGGAGCATACTCCGTAGTAGGTTGGATTGTTAATAAGCACAGCCTTTGCGTCCGGATTTTCTCTTATTGCTTTTCTTACGTTTTCTACCGACATTCCAAGCGGTATTCCAAGTCTTTTATTTGTACCGGGATTAACGTAAACGGGTATCGCGCCGTTGACGACTAAAGCGTTTATCGCACTCCTGTGAACGTTTCTAGGCATTATAATTTTTTCTCCCGCCTTGCAGGCGGCCATTATCATTGCCTGAACAGATCCGGTTGTACCGTTGACAACAAAAAACGCATTTTCAGCGCCGAAAGCCTCCGCCGCGAGCTCCTGAGCATTTTTTATGACGGAAACCGGATGACATAGGTTGTCAAGGGGTTTCATTGAATTTACATCGGCTTTTAAGCATGACAAACCCAAAAAATCAGTCAGTTCCCTTGTGCCGCGTCCTCCCTTATGACCAGGAACATCGAAGGGAACGACCCTGTTCTGAAGATGCTGTTTCATAGCCTCTAAAACAGGAGCCTCACTCTGTGAAAAAATCATTTTCCAAGCCTCCCTCATAAATATCAGTAAATATTCATTCCACTGAAAATCTCGATCATTTCCCTTCGTATGCTGTTTGTAATGTCCAGTCTCTCTTTGGGATGAAGCTCGTAGACGTCAGTATTAAAAAGATAATTCTGAAGCTGTATTTCCTTTATAAGCATTTTTGTATGGAATATATTCGACTGATAGACGTTAACGTCTATGGCGTCGTATTTTGTAAGAGTTCTTTCATCTATATAATCCTGTATCGAAGTAATATCGTGATCAATGAAATATTTTTTGCCGCACATATCTCGGGTAAAGCCTCTTACCCTGTAATCTATTGTTATTATATCTGAATCAAAGCTGCTTATGAGATAATCAAGCGTATTAAGAGGCGATATTTCTCCGCAGGTTGAAACGTCTATGTCAACTCTAAAGGTACATACAGCGTTTTCGGGATGAGACTCGGGAAAGGTGTGAACAGTCACATGGCTTTTGTCAAGATGGGCATGGACAGTTTCACTCTGAGGCATACTTCCCTGATTACAGGATTTATCTATATTTTCCGGTGAAACATGCCCTTCGGCAATCAGAATATTTACCGAAGCGCCCTGCGGTTCGTAATCCTGCTTGGAAATATTAAGTATCGTAGCCCCTATCATTTTTGTCACGTCGCAGAGTATTTTGGTCAATCTTTCCGAATTATACTGTTCGTCTATATATTGTATATAATCTTCCTGTTCGCGTTTTGTTTTAGCATAGCATACGTCATATATGTTAAAGCTTAAAGTCTTTGTAAGATTATTAAATCCATATAAAGCAAGCTTTTTTTCCAACCCTAACATCACGGCCTTTCAAATAAATATTATACAAGCTTTATTCTATCACATTTAAAGGGGAAATGCAACGATTATCAGGAATATTTATCTTATTTTTCAGCGAATTGTAATTTATATTGACATTACAATCAACGAGTGGTAAAATAAATTTAAAAATTAAGGAGAGAGATGCTATGAAGCTCATAAAGAACTTTTTAAGTTTTATTACGGCAGCGGCATGCTGCGCCGCAATATCAGGCATTATGCCGTTTTCCTCCTCAGCGGAGGATTCCGGCACCTACGGCGATTTAAGCTATACTAAGGTTGATTTGAACGGCGACGGAACATATGATTATATTTCAATAAACGGCTGTAAAAGCTCTGCAGTAGAGGTGGATATTCCCGCAAAAATCGAGGGACTTCCTGTTGCGACAATTGGAATTTATGCATTTGCATATTGCGAAAGCTTAACAATCATAACTATCCCTGAAAGCGTTTCACAAATAAACATATGGGCATTTAAGGATTGTTTAAGCTTAATAAGCATAAACATTCCTGATAATGTTGTATATATAAGTTCATCTGCATTTTATGGGTGTAAAAGTTTAACAGATATTAATGTAACAGAAAATAATAAATATTACAGCAGTTCAGCCGGATTGTTATTTGATAAAAATAAAACTGAATTAATTAAATACCCTGCCGGAAAATCATTGAAAAATTTCAATATACCTAACGGTGTAAAATCACTAGATAGGTATTCATTTTGTAATTGTTCAAATTTAACTAGTATTAATATTCCTGAATCGGTTACTTATATAGGAATAGGAGCGTTTTACCTCTGTACAAATTTAAAAAGTATAGCTATCCCCGATTCAGTTACTAAAATAGAAAATATCACATTTACCGGTTGTTCAAGCTTAACCAGCATTAGCATTCCTGAATCAGTTACTTATATAGGATTAAACGCATTTAAGGATTGCACAAGCTTAACCAGCATTTATATTCCTGACAGCGTTACATTAACCGGATTATCCGGTACATTTTCTGGGTGTACAAGCTTAACAAACGTTAAACTTCCTGACGTCATTTATATAATTAACACTAACACATTTGCCGGTTGTTCAAGCTTATTAAATATAATAATTCCGGATTCAGTAACTTCAATAAAAGAGTGTGCATTTTATAATTGTTCAAATTTAACAAGCATAACTATTCCGGATTCGGTCGCTTCTATTGAAAATTCGGCATTTTACAATTGTACAAGCTTAAAAAGCATAACATTAAATAACCCTGATTGTGAAATTTCTAATGATAAAGATACTATTCCAGAAACTGCTGTAATATGCGGCTATGAAAACTCAACGGCTCAGGCTTATGCTGAACGGTATTACAAAAGATTTGTTGCGATAGAAGATATCGGCGATATTTCCGGCAACGGCAAAATTGATCTCTATGACGCAATTGAAATCGCTAAAGCTATTATGGGTATGAGAACCTTTACTGAAGAGGAAAAGCTGATTGCCGATTTTAATAAGGACGTTACAGTCGACCTTTATGACGCGATAGAAATCGCAAGGACGCTGCTTCCTAAATAACGCTTAACTCCCGTGTATTTTACACGGGAGTTCTTATAAATCAATTTCAATAAATTTTATATAAGCAATAAGACCGGATACTTCATTTAAGTATCCGGTCTTATTATTAATTACGCTTCTCTTTACATATGTTGTATGAAGTAATTCGTGAGCCTTATGACTTCCCGGTTCGCCAAGATAATTTGAATATAGTTCCTTGATAACCGGATTTTCATGTGATTTTCTGATCTCTCTGCTTTCGTCAAGATCATAAAGTACCTTAGCTCTCAACGCTCTAATGTCGGTAAAGTTTCTAACGCTTGCGGTTGCTGAGGCTGTCCTCCACCGTTTACGCATCCTCCGGGACATCCCATTATTTCTATAAACTGATAATCGGCTTCACCGTTTTTAACCTTGTTCAACAGTTCTCTTGCGTTTGAAAGACCGCTGGCAACCGCTACCTTTACGTTCATACCTGCTACGTCATAGGAGGCTTCCTTAATACCCTCGGTTCCTCTAACATCTACAAAATCTACTGACGGAAGTTCCTCTCCGGTAAGCTCTTCGACCGCAGTTCTAAGCGCGGCTTCCATTACTCCGCCCGTAGCGCCGAATATTACCGCCGCGCCGGTCGAAACACCAGCGGATCGTCAAATTTTTCATCGGGCAAAGCAAGGAATTGAATACCTGCACGTTCGACCATTCTTGCAAGCTCTCTGGTAGTAATAGCTATATCAACATCAGGATATCCGGCGCCGTCCTCGTCATCCTGCCTATTTCAAATTTCTTTGCCGTACAAGGCATAACGCTTACGGAAACTATATCCTTAGGATCAATTCCTTCCTTTTCAGCATAATATGACTTAACAATAGCTCCGAACATCTGCTGAGGCGATTTACAGCTTGAAAGATTTTCAGTCATATCGGGGAAGTAATGCTCGCAGTATTTAACCCAACCCGGTGAGCAAGAAGTAATAAGCGGAAGCTTTCCGCCGTTTTTAACTCTGTCTATAAATTCGTGAGCCTCTTCCATAATGGTCAGATAGCGGAAAAGTTTGTGTCAAACACCTTATCAAAGCCGAGCTTTCTTAAAGCTGCCGCCATTTTTCCCTCGACATCAGTTCCTATAGGCAGACCGAACGCTTCTCCTAGCGCCGCTCTAACAGCAGGAGCCACCTGTACTACGACATGCTTAGACGGATCTGCAAGTGCGGCAAATACCTCGTTTGTATTGTCCTTTTCAGATATCGCGCCAACCGGACAAACAGCGATACACTGTCCGCAGGAAACGCAGCTTGTTTCTCCAAGCCCCATATCAAACGGGCTGGCTATAACCGTTTTGAATCCTCTCTCATTAGCGCCGATAACTCCGATTCCCTGAACCTTTTCACAGACTGCTGTGCAGCGTCTGCAAAGAATACATTTATTATTATCCCTGAACATATGAGCTGCGGAATTATCAATATCATATTTATTCTTTTCGCCGTCGTAAACGCTTTCATCATCTACGCCCATATCTCTTGCAAGCTTCTGCAGCTCACAGTTTCCGCTTCTTACGCATGAAAGACATTTTCTGTCGTGATTCGAAAGAATCAACTGCAACGTCTTTCTTCTGGATTCAATAACCTTAGGAGAATTTGTCAAAACCTCCATACCCTCGCTGACAGGATAAACACAGGAAGCTACTATCCTGAATCCGCGTCCCTCGTTAGCCTCTACAACGCAGATGCGACAGGCGCCGATTTCATTGATATCCTTTAGATAACAAAGTGTAGGAATATCAACGTTTGCAAGACGGGCAGCTTCAAGGATTGTAGAGCCCTTTGGCGCGGAAACTTCCACACCGTTTATTTTCAGATTAATATATTCCATTTCCGATTCCTCCACTATTTCTTGGTGATAGCGCCGAATTTGCATTTTTCTATGCAGGCGCCGCACTTCAAACATTTATCCTTGTCAATAACGTGAGGCGTCTTAACGGCTCCGCTTATTGCGCCTGCCGGACATACTCTTGCACACATCGTACAGCCCTTGCATTTATCAGGATCAATCTCGAAGCTGAGAAGATGCTTGCAGACTCCAGCCGGACATTTCTTATCAACTACGTGAGCAATATATTCGTCTCTGAAATAACGTAATGTAGAAAGAACCGGATTCGGAGCTGTCTGTCCAAGTCCGCAGAGAGAATTCTGCTTAATGTAATAGCAAAGCTCTTCAAGCTTGTCAATATCTTCAAGCGTAGCCTGACCTCTGGTTATTTTATCAAGCATTTCATACATACGCTTTGTTCCTATTCGACAAGGCGTACATTTTCCGCATGATTCGTCTACTGTAAATTCAAGGAAGAATTTAGCAATATCAACCATACAGTTGTCCTCGTCCATTACGATAAGACCGCCGGAGCCCATCATTGAACCTATACTTATAAGATTATCATAATCTATAGGTATATCCATATGCTCCGCTGGTATGCATCCTCCGGAAGGACCGCCTGTCTGTGCAGCCTTGAATTTTTTCCCGTTTGGAATACCGCCGCCGATTTCTTCAATAACTGTCCTCAGAGTAGTACCCATAGGAACTTCAACAAGTCCCGTATTATGTATCTTACCGCCCAATGCGAATACCTTTGTTCCCTTGGACTTTTCAGTACCCATTGAAGCAAACCAATCAGCGCCGTTTAATATTATCTGCGGAATATTCGCATATGTCTCAACATTATTAAGTATAGTCGGCTTCTGGAAAAGACCCTTTTCAGCCGGGAACGGAGGTCTTGGTCTCGGCTCTCCCCTGTTTCCTTCGATAGAAGTCATGAGAGCTGTTTCCTCGCCGCATACGAAAGCGCCGGCGCCGAGTCTCAAGCCTATATCAAATGAAAAATCAGTGCCAAAGATATTTTTACCGAGCAGACCATACTCGCGCGCCTGCTTAATTGCTATTTCAAGACGCTCAACTGCAATCGGATATTCGGCGCGGACATAAATATAGCCCTGTGTTGCGCCTATTGCATATCCTGCGATTGCCATTGCCTCCAAAACTACATGAGGATCTCCTTCTAACACTGAACGGTCCATGAATGCGCCCGGATCTCCCTCGTCTGCATTACAGCAAACATATTTCTGATCCGCGTCCTTTACAATGTTTCTGGCAAGCTTCCATTTCATACCCGTTGGGAAACCGCCGCCGCCTCTTCCGCGAAGACCGCTATCGAGAATCGTCTGTATAACATCCTCCGGGGTCATCTCAGTAAGAACCTTTGCAAGAGCCTGATAACCGTTTTCTCCGATGTATTCTTCGATTTTTCAGGATTAATAACACCGCAGTTTCTCAGAGCAACACGATTCTGCTTTTTATAAAATGCAGTTTCCTGAAGAGACTTAATTCCGTTATCGGTAACGGTTTCCTGATAAACCAGTCTTGTAACTACCCTTCCCTTAAGAAGATGCTCTTCAACGATCTCGGGGATATCCTCCTCTTTAACCATTGAATAGAAAGTTCCTTCCGGATAAACTATCATAATCGGACCTAATGCGCAAAGACCGAAACAGCCTGTTTTGACAACCTGCACTTCTTCGGTCAGTCCGTTTTTTGCGATTTCAGAAACAAGCGCCTTTTCAATTGCAGCGCTGCCGGATGAAGTACAGCCTGTACCACCGCAAATCAAAACGTGTGAACGATACATAATTTAATTTCCTTTCAGCATGTCATATTTTTGACAGCAATTTATTGCAAGTCAATAGGATAAAACAATAATACTATCAGACGGTATATTCGGACACAACCTGTCCGCCGATAAGATGCTTCTCAATAACCTCGGCCGCCTTATCGGCGCTCATATTTACATATGTAACCTTATCTTTTCCCTTTTCATATATTTCAACGATCGGTTCATACTGGCACATTCCAATGCAGCCTGTCTGTGTAACCGTTACATTTGCAAGATTTTTTTCAGCTGCTCCGTTTGCAAAAGCTGTAAGAACTTCTCTCGAACCGGCTGAAATTCCGCATGTCCCCATGGCGACAACAATCTTTGTGTTGTCGGGATCCTCTGCTCTTAGAGTAACCTGAGCTTTCATTTTATCTCTAATAGCGTTTAATTCTTCTATTTTCATTTTTTCCTCCTTATAACGAAAAATTTTTCTGCCGTAACTGTCAATATTTAAAAATTCCGAATTTTCCTCAAAATATCTTCTAATTCTATACCATAAGCTATAATTATCCGCCGGACCTTCCTCTTTCATTTTACGCGTATCAAACTCAAGCCTTTTACCATCCGACTGAAAGAAAAAGCTTATATCGGGCGCGTTTTCATTCAAAACCGCTGCCGCCAAATCGTCCCTTAGATTTCCGATAACCGGACAGTCGGCATGATCCGTACTATAAACAGCTCTTATAAAAACGCCGTTCCCACAGTTAGATAAAATTTCAAACGTACCTCCCGTACATTCCGCAGATTGCTTGAAAAACGGGATTCCAAGACCTGTTATTCTGTTTTGTCTTGAAGTAAAAAACGGATCGGTAACTGATTCAAGATCAGATTTTGCGATTCCCGTACCATTGTCCGCAACCTCCACTGTAAGAAGTCCCGCACATTTATTCGAATAAATACGAATACTGACAAGAGTCGCCTTTGCTTCAGCAGAATTGTGAAATATATCAAGAAGATGCCGGGAAATTTCAGAAAACATAATTAATCGGCATATTTTTTAAGAATGTCATCTACATCGTCAACAGTAAGTCTGCCGTAAACCTCGTCATTAACAGTAATAACCGGAGCAAGGCCGCAAGCGCCTATACAGCGGCACGCTTCAAGGGAAAACTTTCCGTCCGGAGTACATCCGCCGCCCTCAATACCGAGCTTTTCCTGAAGCTTGTTATAAATATCGCCCGAGCCTTTAACGTAGCAAGCCGTTCCAAGACAGACGGATATTTGATATTTACCCTTAGGATTAAGTGAAAACTGCGAGTAAAACGTCACTACTCCGTAAATCTTTTCTAACGGAATATTCATTTCATTGGAAATAATAGTCTGAACCTCAATAGGAAGATAGCCGTAAATATCCTGCGCTTTCTGTAAAATAGGCATCAGAGCGCCTCTGTCATCTTTCTTTTCAGCAATCACTTTCAGCAGCTCTGCTTCCTGAGCGGCAGTACCGTTAAAAGGAACTGCGTTTGTACTTTTACTCATTATTGGACCTCCTTGGTTAATTAAGTATATGATCAACGTATACCCATGCTTTTTAATTATAACATAAACCAGTTTTAAAATCCATTCGAATATCTCACTAATGAACATTTAATTATTTGTCAATTTTCCACAAAATCGTTAAAAATTCTACAATCTCTGTTCTATATACATTGCCTCCTTGATAAATATATTATCGCTCATTCTCAGATTATACTTTACATCATATTAATTTCTTGCTATAATAAGACTGTAAATTTTTTTTAAACATGGAGCTTAAATAGTGAATAAGATTTTTAAATATGAAGTCAAATCAGGCGATTTTGAAAACGGCGGAAAAATATCCGACGATATAAGGGAAAAGCTCAGAGAGCTTAAATTTGACGCTGAAATTATTAGACGCGTTTCCCTTGCTCTTTATCAGGGTGAAATAAATATGATAATACATGCCAACGGCGGCAATATCACAGTTGAAATTACCGACGACTGTATTACAATGAATCTGACCGATATAGGTCCGGGAATAGAAAACGTTGAAGCGGCAATGCAAAAAGGATACTCAACCGCCGATGAGAATCTTCGTTCAATGGGCTTCGGCGAAGGTATGGGATTTACTAATATGAAAAAATATACCGATGAAATGACTGTACATTCAAAGGTCGGAGAGGGCACTCAAATTATTATGAAGGTCTATATCCGATGAAACCATGCGATATAAATAAATCACCTGATTTTATACAGATTTCTTACGGAAGGAATCCGGAGATTTCCGGAATATACTGCTGCGATCTTCTGAGCATGGCTCTGGGAAAGCTGAAGGAAAACCAGATCCTTGTTACTGTTATATCGAATATAAATACTCTTGCTGTCGCATATCAGAAAAAAGCATCCTGCATAGTAATAGCGGAAAATATACCGCAGGACAATGAATTTATAATTACTGCTGAAAAATACGGTATAACAGTATTCAGAACAAAATTATCAACATTTGAAGCAGCTTTGAAATTAAGCTCAATGCTATAATATTTTATATTGCGCAAATAAAATTAATTTGCTATAATTACTTTATAAAAAATAACGGAGGATTATTAAATGAAATTTAAAAAAATACTGTCTGCGGCAGCGGCTGTAATTCTCGGCTTTTCAGTAATAGCCGGCTGTTCGGATTCAGATTCTAAATCAGACGCTAAAAAGGATATCAGCTCTATTACAGCAGCCGACGTATTCAGCGATATGAAGGTCGGCTGGAATCTTGGAAACAGTCTTGACTCAGTCGGCAGCGGTCTTTCTTCCGAAACCTCATGGGGAAACCCGATTGTAACGAAAGAACTTATTGACGCTGTAAAATCAGCAGGCTTCAACACCGTCCGAATTCCTGTAACCTGGATGGGACATTTCTCAGAAGCGCCGGAATATAAAATAGACGAGGAATGGATGAACCGCGTTGAAGAGGTAGTTAATTATGTTATTGACAATGGTATGTACGCGATTATTAATATACATCATGACGGTAACGATACCTCGTCATCCTGGCTTACCCCGGAGCCGACTGACGAAGCTGAGATGATCTCGAAATTTACAGTTCTCTGGACGCAGATTGCCGACAGATTTAAGGACTATGACGAAAAGCTTCTTTTTGCCGGAATGAATGAGTTACATAAAGGCTACGACAAGCCGGCCGACGCATATTTGCATCTCACAAACAAGCTTAACCAGAGCTTTGTGGATACCGTTCGCGCAGGCGGCGGAAATAATCCGCAGAGAATATTAATCGTTCAGGCATATAATACAAACGCCGAATATGCGATCAGCGGTTTACAGATACCAGACGACACAGCAGAGAATAAGATAATGGTTGAATTTCATTTTTACGATCCGTGGAGTTTTGCAGGCGAGGGTAGAAATTCATGGGGCAAAGGCGGTCCGACAAACGACAGATGGGGTCAGGAGGAATGGTTGACGATATATTCGGCAGATTAAAAACAACGTTTTCTGACAATGGCATTCCGGTTATAATGGGTGAATACGGAGCTGTCAATAATAAAGCCGGATATAGCGATACAAGAAGATATTATGTAGAGTATGTAACAAAAGCAGCACGTCAAAACGGAATTCTGCCTATTTGGTGGGATAACGGCTTTGACGGAATCGACGGCGGCGAAGCGTTCGCTCTTTTTGACAGACAAAACGGAAACGTCGTATTGCACCAGGATCTAATAGACGCCATAATGAGAGGCGTAAACGAAGAAGATTACGAAATAGCTTTACCAGTTTATCCATCATAATGAATTATAATAAATCATAAACAAAAGCCTTCAGCAAAAAATTGCCGAAGGCTTTTTAATTTAAAGAATCCTTTTTCTTATTATTGAATTAACCGGAAACGCCGTACTACACGGAAAACTGAAATTCATCATTGCATGATTCACCGTTTCAAGTATTTCGCCGTTTTCATCAAACAATTTCTCAGGAATAATTGAAAACGGTTTTTCCCCCGGGGAAAGCACTTCTAATTCATCTCCCGCAAAAAATCTGTTTCTTTGCGTAGCATAAATAATACCGTTTTCACATCTGTCAACTACTGCAACTACATCATAGTTTCTTATATAGCCGCCCGTTTCATAATACTGACAATCCTTCGGATGCCCAAAGAAAAAGCCCGTACAGTATTTTCTATGACTAACCTTAAATACCTCGCTGCTTATCCATTCCGGAACAGGAACCGCACCGTGCTTCTTATGCCAATCCACCGCCATTCTATAGGCATTTGTTATAACAGATACATAATAAGCGGATTTTGCCCTGCCTTCAATTTTTAAGCTGGTCACTCCTGCTTCTGCAAGCTTATCAATATGATTAATCATACATAAATCCTTGGAATTAAGGATATATGTACCATTTTCGTCCTCGAATACCGGAAAATACTGCCCTTCCCGTTTTTCCTCCATTAAATGATAACCCCATCGACACGGCTGAGCGCATTCTCCTCTGTTGGCGTCACGATTTACAAGATAACTTGAAAGAAGACATCTGCCCGAAAAGGATACGCACATAGCTCCGTGTACAAAAACCTCGATTTCCATATCGGCAGGAGACTTTGCTCTTATTTCAGCGATTTCATCTATAGACAGCTCTCTTGCAAGAACAACCCGCTTTGCTCCCATATTATAAAGCTCGTTTGCTGTTGCATAATTAACGATACCTGTCTGAGTTGACATGTGTATTTCCAGATCAGGAGCGTATTTCTTTATAAGCGACATAAGTCCCAGATCCGCCGCTATTGCCGCGTCAACGCCGCATAGTTCAGTATTCTCTATAAACTCCTTGAAATACGGTATCTCATTATTCCTTGGCAAGGTATTACAAGTCAAATAAACCTTTACACCTTTTTCATGCGCCCTTTCCACAGCCTCTTTTAACTGTTCAAAAGAAAAGTTTCCGGGCGAAGCTCTCATGCCGAAGCCCTTTCCACCAAGATATACAGCGTCAGTGCCGTAATCAAGCGCGGCATTAAATCTCTCCATATCTCCGGCCGGCGCCAGAACCTCTAAATTATTAAAATTATCCAAGCTATTCTTCTCCATCATCATTTCCTGCTTCCTGCTGCTCTCTCACCATATCTTTATTTGCCTCATGCCCTTCATTTGTTTCAGCAAAGAAGGTTTCATTCGTTTCAATATTAGCAAAGAAGAAATAATAATCAGTATCCGCAGGAAATAATACCGCTTCTATTGCGTCGATTCCGGGATTACCTATAGCTCCCGGAGGCAGACCGTTTGATTTATATGTATCATAGGCCTCGAATATTGCTTCGGAAGGAATTTCAATATTAGGTCTTATTACTTCGTCCACATAATAAGTGGTTGGATCGGATTCAAGTCTCGGAAACTCCTCAGGATTTGCCAGTCTGTTTTCAAATACTGAAGCAATTTTCTTCATAGATTCCACGTCAGGCGCTTCCGCCTGAACGATAGAAGCAAGAGTTATAACCTCGTCAAGAGTCATATTCAATTTTTTCATCTGCTCATAGTATTCCGGCTTGAATTTCTCATCAAAATTTTTATATATTTTCTGACATACTACCTCCGGATCCGTATCGACATAAAACGTATAGGTATCGGGAAACAGATACCCTTCCATTCGATTAAACTTCGACGCGGTTGATGTTGGAAGGTACTTTTCAAAATCAAAGCCATAATCGCCGGCATTAAAGTAATAAATAAATCTTTCCGCGTCGCAGACGCCGGCCTCTTCAAGCTTTTTCGCGGCTGAAATAAGATCCGAACCCTCGATAAATGTAACGTCTGCCGTTTCCTTTTCTAACGATTTATCAGTTGTAAGCTCGTTAATAATAGTTTCATACGCATTACTGGGACTCAGCTCGTGCTCTCCCGCTATATATTTTGTATCTGAACCGCCCAGCTTGGATATAAATACAAATGCCTTGGGTATTTTAATAATACCTTCGTCGTAAAGTATCTGCGCTACATCCTCTGTATCTGCTCCCTCCGGAATAGTGACAATTTTTAAATCATCTGATTTTCCGATTGCAAGCATATCCCTGCCGACTGAAATTATTAGTACTGAAAGAGATATGGCAATCGTAAAAATAATTGTTGTAACTATCAGAACCATAGGAAGCCTGCCGGAGCCTCTCCTGCGTTTTCCGGATTTAACTTTATGAGTAGTGACGTCGGCTCCGGGATTTATAGTCTGAACCTTTTTAATCGCAGATGTATGATTATTATCTTCATATATATTATCGGCAGTCTTGCGGCCGGCGGATGACAAATCTGACTTACTCTTCGCAGAACCGTTCATTAATACGCCTGTTCTATCCAACGTATTCATATTACCGGTTTTATGATATTCTGAGGCTCCGCTATTGACTGATCCCGTTCTTCCGGTATCTGATATACCTCCGGAGCTTTTTCTTTCTCCTGAAATATTTGAATCATATAAATAACTGCTTGAGGTTTTACCTGTAGAGGATGCTGAACGATTCAGCGTGCCGCCCGATTCAGACGAATATGACCGACGCTCCGAGGCAGCCCTGTTTGCCGATGAAGCGGCTGCTCTCGCAGCTCTTCCGCCGCCCGTTCTTCCGGAATTCTTTTCCTGAGCGCCAAGCTTAGAAAGAATATCCTCCAGCATTTTATCTCTGTCAGAATCTCTGTTTTTATTTTCCATTATACGCCTCCAGACTTTTTTCTGTAGCAACAAACGCCGCATTACGATCAAACTCATTCCTTACAAGCCGACTCTGGATATTATCGAAATAGCATATCCCAATCGTTATAAGGTTTTCATGCGCGCTTAAAAAACGGTCATAATATCCGCCTCCATAGCCAAGGCGGTAGCCTTCATTATCAAAAGCAAGCGCCGGAAGAATACAGACGGTATTTTCAAAGCTTTTTATCTCGTTATTCTCATCTTCAATCGGCTCCATTATCCCAAAAGTCGATTTTACAAGCGGCGTATTGCCGTTATAGTAATAAAATTTCATTAAACCGCCATTCATGCATTTTGGTAAAGCAATCTTTTTCCCGTTTTCAAGGCAATACTTTATAATAGCGTCTGTTCCGACTTCTATATCCGTAGATTTATAAGCGAGGACTGTTTTTGCGTTTTTAAACGCCTCGCATTTTAATACATTACTGAAAATTTTTAAATCAAGAATACTTTTTCGGCTGTTTCCAATACCTTTTCGCATTGTCTTTAATTCAGCGCGTAATTTGTTTTTTATAATGTCTGTTTCTGTCATTTTTTATAATGCACCGACGCTTTAAGAATATTGCTTCGTTCACTTGAAATAAGAAGCTTTACAAGCTCAAATGAAAACTCCATAGCAGTGCCTGCTCCCCTTGAGGTTATAATTTTGCCGTCTGTGCAGACAGACTTTTTACTGATTACAGCTCCTGTAAGCTGAGATTCAAAGCCGGTAAAGCACGTAGCTGTTTTACCGGATAAAATACCCTTGTGTCCAAGAATAGACGGCGCCGCACAGATTGCCGCGATATATCGATCATTTTCAGCACAAAAATCTATCGCCTTCTGAACATAAGAAGAAGCCTCCAGATTTAAAGTACCCGGCATACCTCCCGGCAGAACTATCATGTCAAGATTATCGTCAAGCCTGATTTCAGAAGCGTCAATATCAGCAGAAACTGTAATACCGTGAGAGCCCTTAATCACCGTACCGTCAACTCCGACAGTTACAACGTCAAGCTCGCATCTTCTGAGCATATCCACCGGCGTCAAAGCTTCCACTTCTTCAAATCCGTTAGCAAGAAATACATAAATCATCACAATTCCTCCCTTATTTAAATGTCACAGTGTATTTGTCAAGTATAAATACAGGATTATAAGATCTTTTAGCTTTTCTAAGTCCTTCAATTCCCAAGTCTTCCTCACGGTTTATATATTTAAATCCGGACGCGGCATATTCGGCAAATTCACGATTGATCGCAGGGTAGAGCCCCTCTACGGAGGCGTCCGCCTTTTCTATATGAACGCAAAAGGTATTGCTGTTAAGCCGTTCTCCAATCGTGAAAGCTCTGACCTTTCCTTCAACCGTTATAACTCCGCCTTTTAGCTCCAGTTCGTTAAAATAAGTAAAATAGGTATGAATTGCATATTGCTCCGCTATGCTGGATTCATCGTCATAACCGTTTTTACTGTTATAATTTACGGCGCTGAATTCAATGCATTCATCAAAAAAAGCTTCGGTCATAGGATAAAACTTCCAGTCATAGCCGTTTATCTTTGAAAGATGATTACGTTTTTTATGATATTTTTTACCCTTAAGATTAATAAGATCATCAGCCAGATAAATATAATCTCCGCTTCCGTCCGCCAATACGGAATTATAATTATCAGATCCGAATATATCATTGAATATTTTTAATCCGGTTTCTGTTACACCGGTTATCGCAAGCGGCTTGCCGTTTGATAGTGCATATTCTTTCAGTACCGAAAAAAGCTCTTTATAATCTCCTTCCCCGGCCGGAAATGAAATACTGGTATAATTCTCATTTTCAGCTTTTATCAAATAAAAATCCTTATATCTTGAAATCGTTGAATTGCTAAGTCTGCGCCAAGCCATATTATTTGCGAAGCTATATTCGCAGCCCATAAAATCTGATTTTCTGAGTAATTCATTTACCCACTGCCTGTCGCTTATGTCTATCTGCCGAAATTCAAGCATTTAATATCACCTTTATAATTTTCCTTTAAGCCGCATTGACGGTAAAGCTATTTTCTTTATTTTTATTTTAAAACACCAATTTTTCTCTAATATATGTTTTCTCGGTTTGTCAGCTTTATACCATATTTTAATCAATTATAAGACTTTACTTAATTTCTTACAGAACAAATCATTGTCTTTTACGGTCTATATCTTCTTTTATTTTATTGAACTTTTGTCTTACGTCTCCGGATTTCCCGCAGGTCATCTTACCTTCAGAGCATTGCCCTGCACAGCACGACGGCCCGGCGCAGCTAAATAAAGATGGAGCTGCTTTATAGCAAAGCTTAAACATTTCGTCGGCAAGCGCTCTGATTTCCCACTGCGCTCTATTACAGCATCTTAGCCTGAAAAAATTAATCAGGCTTCTTGCATTCATAGTAACTACCATTTTGGTTTCACATGCATTGGGCAAAACAAATCTGGCATCTTCAATCGCCATTTTTTCAGCCTTTGACCTGGCAGAATTACCGCTGATTCCCGACTTTTCCAGCTCTGCCGAGTATTTTTCAAAAAGCTTGTCCGAAATTTTATTATAAGCCTTATAAGAATTCTCCATGCTTCCGTATACAGTCTGTTTATTTCTTTGTCCTCAGATATTGCGGGAGGAATTATATAAACAAAATTATCTTTTTTGACATACCGCTGGCTTTGGACTGAAAAGGAGGCGTGCCTATGTCTTGTAATCTGAGCCAGCAGAGCACGTGAAACGCCCTCGATTCCAAAGGTAAAGCTAACATGTTCAATAGGGCTCTCATGCCCCATATCTGACAGCATTTTTACAAACGCCGCAGTTTTATCGTTATCAAGACCTCCATTATATTTTCACAGCCGGAATCAGAATAGCAAAGCTTTGCCGCGGCCGCAACTATTTTTTCGGGATTTGGAGTATATTCTATCAAAGTAACGTTCAATTACAACATTCCTTACAATTTAAATTATTCTTTATAATTATACCATTTTCGGCTTTAAACGTCAACAGTTATTATAAAACAAAAGAGCGTTCCAATCGGAACGCTCTAAATATTATTATTAATTAAGGATTATATTCTATCGGTTGCAAACATTTTATAAAATTTCGCATGATATAAAAAGAGAATATCAAACCTAAAAAAGTATACCAGAAAAAAACTTTTCTCGGCAGCAATTTAATATTTTTATTAAATGCGGCAAATATAAATTCTAAATAAAGAAAAAATAATATAATTAAAATAATTGCCGGTGCGGGATTATTATGCAGCGATCCGAGTATATCTCCTTTTATCAAAGATAAAACGCTTCTGGTATTTCCGCACGCAGGACATAGAAGTCCGGTTATTTTGTTGAATCGGCATTTTGGAAACATAACCGATAAACAGTTAATTTGTTTTCTAAAGGAAAAAATAAGCTCAGCAGATAACGGAACCATAAAAATTATTAAAATTTTAACAATCCTTTTCACATCACATAAGTCCCAATGATCCCAGAATAGCTCCGCCCATAATAATTGTAACGACTGCAAGTGCAAGTGAAATAATACAAAGAACTAATCCCGCAACAGCCATACCCTTTCCTGCATTCGCTTTTTTCAAGGCTACCGCCGCAAATATAAGGCCTAACAATCCGCAGGGAAACGCTATGTAATAAAAGCAGCAGGAAAATAGTATTGAAACTATACCCAGAATCATAGACGCAATACTTAAGCCTGCGCCTCCGCCGTTTTTATTGATTTCATCCATAATATTCAATCTCCTTAAAGTAATATCAGACTCAAATTGCCAATATGATTTAAAACAATACGGAAAAAAATTTTTTTCGATCAGACTTTAATTCAAAATCCCCCCTTCTATAAATCCTCTTGGTTTATTCACCCCCGTCAATCATGTCTTTGACTATCATCTTTTTAACACATAATAAAACCGCTGATCCGAAAATAATCAGAACTGATAACACTAACAGGATTAAATACGGTCTTTTGTCAAAAAGCAAGCCGCCGCCTATTTGTTTTTTCCGCAGTATTCCATACCGTTTCAATCAATCAACCCCTTTAATCGAGTTTTAGGACAATTTGTCCATATTTGTATTATAGGACATATTGTCCTATTTGTCAAGTCTTTTTTTAAGCTGTCTTATAATTATATCTGAGGTGATAGAATGTTTGTAAGAATCAGAAATCTCCGTGAAGATAACGATAAAACCCAAAAAGAAGTCGCAGAATATCTTTTCTGCGATCAATCACTATATTCAAAATATGAAAGAGGTCAAAGAGATGTCCCCGTTGGAATAATCATAAAACTTGCAAAATTATATAACACCAGCACAGATTATATACTTGGACTTACAGATATTAAAACTCCATACGGATAAACAAAAAAGAGAAGCATAAAAGCTTCTCTCAATTTATTTTTATTCACTTACATACGGCAAAAGCGCAACATATCTTGCTCTTTTAATTGCAACAGTCAACTGACGCTGATGGAATGCGCATGTACCCGTAACTCGTCTTGGCAGAATCTTAGATCTGTCAGTCATGCACTTTCTGAGTCTTGCAATATCCTTGTAATCGATCTCTTCAACTCTGTCGGCACAGAACATACAAACCTTTTTACGCGGTCTTTTTGAACCACGGGAATTTCTTTCTCTTTCCATTACAGAAAACCTCCTTCAGTATAAAGATATTAAAACGGAACTTCGCCGTCGCTGAGGATTTCTTCAAAATCGCCTAAATCTCCCAATGAAACAGATTCGTTAGCCGGCTGCTGCTGAACCGACTGTTGCTGATTCGGCTGCTGGAAATTACCTCCGCCGATTCCGATGCCTCCGTTTGACGCGCTTGCAGATTTGCTTTCACCAAACGAAACATTATCTGCCTGAACGTCCATAGAGTAATGCTTAACGCCGTTTTGATCAGTATAATTATTATTTCTAAGACTTCCTTCAACAATTATCATTTTACCCTTAGAAAA